>OBZH01000786.1_pt1 | contig 28150 bp, 20 predicted proteins | sample 1476881 | NCBI WGS metagenome assembly OBZH01 (sample SAMEA2580230, study PRJEB22360) | human gut metagenome | biome: human gut; feature: human-associated habitat; material: faeces | place: Denmark | collected 2008/2010 | reverse complement strand
AGCCGATCCCCGCGTACGCCTAGTGTCCTTCACCGGCTCCACCCCGGTGGGACGCACCCTGCTGGGGCTCGCCGCTCCCCGGGTAGTGAACACCGCTATGGAACTTGGAGGAAATGCCGCCTTCGTAGTGGGAGCAACCGCCGATGTGGATGCCGCTGTCGAGGGGCTAATGGTTGCCAAGTTCCGCAACGGCGGTCAAGCCTGCACCGCCGCTAACCGCATCTACCTGCACAAAGACATTAAAGAAGAATTTACGCAAGCACTTTGCCAACGAGTAACAGCTTTGAAAGTGGGCGCGGGACTAGATCCAGAAACCGAAATCGGCCCGGTAGTTAACGAAAAAGCTATGCAGGCAATGAATCAGTTGCTCGAATCAGCCCTAGACCAAGGAGCAAAAGTCCTGGCTCAAGCACCCCTACCCAGCGATCTAGCTGGATACTTCGTGGCACCCACAGTTATCGAGGTGCCCCGCGCCGACTCTCCCCTCCTACAAAACGAAATCTTCGGCCCGCTTGCCCCCATTAAGGAATATGCTGACGAGGACGAACTGCTCAATATGGTAAATGGCACCGAAATGGGGCTGGCCTCCTACGTTTACGGCGACCTAAACTGGGCGCTGCATCTAGCAGAAAAGATCGAGGTCGGCATGGTGGGGGTGAGCCGCGGCCTGGTATCCGATCCCGCTGCACCCTTTGGTGGAGTAAAACAATCCGGGATTGGTCGCGAGGGCGCCCGCGAAGGGATTAGGGAGTTCCAAGAGGTGCAATACTTCAGCCTAGATTGGTAACCCCACCGCCTAAAGCCCACCGGGTTTACGAAAAGTCCGTACGTCACGCGCGAGGTATAGATTCATGTGTTTTCCCTATCCCGGGGCTGGCTCGGTAAAAGCACTCCGGGTTTAGCGCGGGGGAGAAGTTTTTCCTCCTGCCTAGGCTAGTCCGGTGTGCGGGCAGGCTGGTATCACTTGCGTGAACATCTCAGTGGGAACAAGAACCGCCAGGTACTCTCCTAGCCTGCTCGGATAAAACTTCGCCCCCACGCAAGGGGTACAGTTTTGCGAGATTCCCGTAAGGTACGCAATGAGCGTGCAGGGGCGGATTTATGCCGTAGGGTAGACACTCCTAGCCACCAAGATGCCTTTATAGTCGGGTACCAGGTGAGAAGTCTAGAGTTCTGTAATTCTTAAGGCGTTAAATCCGTGAAAATGCCAGAGCGTTTTCCGGATTTCGGGGCGGGCGGTAAAATCCGCCTCTGTACGCGGACAGTCCCCGCGCTGAGAGGGCAACCCGGTGCGACTAGGGGCGCGGCCGGTAAAAGATACGAACGGGGCTTGAGCCGAGCCCCTGCGAGGCTCACCGGGCCCCCGGAGTGCTTTTACCGAGCCAGCCCCGAATAATAGAACCAGATGATATTAAGCAATGCACGCTGTTGGAACTCGGGGTGGAAAAAATTTGGAAATCGGGGGGTTATTCCAAAGAATTATTGGGCGATTCGTGACACGCTAGAGGCATGAACGCAAAACCTGTAGCTGTAGATCCAGACGTCCTAGCTAATGTCGCCCACGGACGATATTTTGACCCGCATTCAGTGCTAGGCACCCACGTGGGGGACGATTCCGTAACTATCCGCACCGTTGCCCACCTGGCAGATGCCGTAGAGATTATCACCCCCAAAGGCACTTTCCCGGCAACCCATGAGCAAGATGGCATTTGGGTGGCAGTACTTGAGGGCACCGAAATCCCCGATTACCGGGTGCGCACCACCTATGGGGAAGAAACCACAGAGCTAGATGACGGTTACCGTTACCTGCCCACCGTTGGCGAATTTGACCTTTATCTGATTGCTGAGGGGCGTCACGAGCGACTTTGGGAAGTGTTGGGAGCTCACCTGCGCACCTACGACACGGAAATGGGGCAAACTAAAGGAGCCTCCTTTGCGGTGTGGGCGCCGAACGCCCAAGCAGTGCGGGTAGTGGGCGACTTTAACTATTGGGATGGGGAGACCTCCTCGATGCGTTCCCTCGGTTCCTCGGGGATCTGGGAATTGTTTATCCCGGACGTCGAAATTGGGGCTCGCTACAAGTTCGAAATATTAAGACCAGACGGCACCTGGCAACAAAAAGCCGACCCGATGGCTCGCGCCTGCGAGATTCCTCCCTTGACGGCCTCGGTAGTAACCGATAAACACCACCAGTGGGAAGACCAAGAGTGGATGGACAAGCGGGCAAAAACCGATCCCCATACCTCCCCTATGTCGGTCTATGAGATGCATATCGGGTCCTGGTCTTATGACACCCACTATCGGGATTTGGCTGACGATCTGGTTACCTATGTTAAAGATATGGGCTTTACCCACGTAGAGATGATGCCAGTTTCCGAGCATCCCTTCTATGGTTCCTGGGGTTACCAACAGAGCGGATATTACGCGCCCTCTTCCCGCTATGGCACTCCCGACGATTTCCGCTACCTGGTAGATAAACTGCACCAGGCGGGAATCGGGGTCATCCTGGACTGGGTTCCCGGCCATTTCCCCAAAGACCAGTTTGCGCTCGCCGATTTTGATGGCACCAAACTCTATGAGCATCCGGATCCCACCCGCGGCGAACAGCCTGATTGGGGAACCTTGATTTTCAACTTTGGTCGCAACGAGGTACGAAACTTCCTGGTGGCCAACGCCCTGTACTGGTTGGATGAGTTCCATATTGATGGTTTGCGGGTCGATGCGGTCGCTTCCATGCTTTACCTGGATTATTCCCGCGAGGAAGGCCAGTGGCATCCCAACCAATATGGCGGACGGGAAAACCTGGAAGCGATTTCTTTCCTACAGGAAGCCAACGCCACCTGCTACCGCCTGTATCCGGGCATCTGCATGATTGCAGAAGAGTCTACGGCATGGCCAGGGGTAACTGCTCCTACCGATGCCGGCGGCTTGGGCTTTGGTTTGAAGTGGAATATGGGTTGGATGAACGATACCTTGCGTTACCTGCGTGAAGACCCAGTCAACCGATCTTGGCACCACGGCGAACTTACGTTCTCCCTGGTGTATGCGTTCTCGGAGCACTATATTTTGCCGCTCTCCCACGATGAAGTTGTCTACGGCAAGGGCTCTATACTCGCTAAGCAGCCAGGTGACTACTGGCGCCAATTAGCGGGAGTACGTTCGCTCTACGCCTATCAATGGTCACACCCGGGTAAGCAATTGTTGTTCATGGGAGGCGAGTTCGCCCAGGGCGCCGAGTGGGATGCCAACCGCTCCCTGGATTGGTTCCTGCTAGATGACGAGCGCAACCAGGGAGTACGGGCACTAGTGCGGGACTTGAACCAGATCTACACTAGCGAACCGGCATTGTGGGATGACGAACACACCGGGTTTGAATGGATTGAATCCAACGATTCGGATCATAACGTGATCTCTTATGTGCGCAAGTCCCGTGATGATCGGGGACACGAACACAAGATGGTGTGTATCTGTAACTTTGCGGGTAATCCCCACGAAGGCTACCGGGTAGGACTACCCGACGGTGGGGAGTGGGAAGAAATTATTAACACCGATGACGCCAAGTATGGCGGCTCGGGGGTTACTAACTTAGGTCAGGTAACTGCCGAAGATATGGAGTGGAATGGCCGCCCCTACTCGGTAGAGCTCAGGGTACCTCCCTTGGGTTGCCTCTGGTTGCGTCCTAAAGAAGACTAGATCAATAGCTCAGCCAGTTTAATGGCTTAATAGGGTGCGTCCTCGAGAATGCATAGTTCTCGAGGACGCACCCTTAATACTTTTGGATCTAATCTCCCGGATTCCAAAACCATTTACGAGGACGCAGGCTACTTTCCAGGGACAACCTAGCTCTTTGCGGACAGCGGTTTATACGTCAACTCCCATGAAAGTAAGTACCACTAGCAGCAGGTTCAAGGCGATTATCAAGCCCGCAATGGCGCCCATTGTCCAACGCATTGCCCGGTTATCGGTGTAGCTGCCCATCAGTTCTTTCTTGCGGGTATAGGCTGCGAGCGGCACTACCGTTAGGGGAATACCGAAAGATAACGCTACCTGGGAAACAACTAAAGCCCAGGTGGGGTTGGGGTAGAGCCACAGAATCAGCAGCGCGGGAATCAGGGTGATTAGCCGGCGCAGGAAAAGCGGTACCCGCACATGCAGCAGCCCGCCCATGATTTCCGAACCCGCATAGGCTCCAACCGAAGTAGAGGCTAATCCGGAAGCTAGCAGGCCAATCGCAAAAATTACGCCGATTCCACTGCCCAAGGCATTTTCGATAGCGCCATGTGCGCCCTCGATAGTGTCGGTGCCACTCTTTCCCGCTAGCGCCGACGCGGCCAGCAATAACAGTGCAATATTGACGGCTCCCGCGACAAATAGCGCATAGGCCACATCATGTTTGGAGGCGCGTAACAGGTGCGGAATATCGCGAGAACCTCGCTCCGGGAAACGGTGGTTCACCAGCGAAGAATGCAGGTAGATAGCGTGAGGCATCACGGTTGCTCCCAGCATGGAGGCAGCGATCAGCACGGTGTCGGTACCGGCAAAACGGGGTAGCAATCCCCCCAGCATTCCCGCGGGATCAGGCGGGCTAATCACCAGCCCCGACAAGAAGCCTACGGTGATGATCACTAGCAGTCCGATCACTATAGTTTCGAACTGTTTTTGTCGGCGTTCATTCTGGAAAACTAGCAGTGCTAACGATACACAGCCTACGATAAAGCCCCCTGCCAACAGTGGCAGCCCAAACAGTAGCTGCAACGCAATCGCGCCCCCCACGATCTCCGCCAGGTCGGTAGCGGCCGCGAAGGCTTCTTGTTGAATCCAAAATGTGATGCGTTTGCCTTTGGGCAGCCGATCCCCCAAGATCTCCGGTAAAGATTTCCCAGTCACTAACCCTAGTTTGGCGCTTTGATATTGAATGATCACTGCCATCAAATTGGCCAGCACTAATACCCACACCAGCAGATAGCCATAGCGGGCACCAGCAGTGATATTGGCGGCGACATTCCCGGGATCAACGTAGGCAACTGCCGCTACGAACGCCGGCCCCAGGAGCGGGAGCAAACCTTTCTTGGCAGCCACCTTCCCATCGGGAGCAGGTTGAGAATCTGGGGCGATTTCCTTTTCCATCTGCGCAGATTCACCTTTCTAACTCGCAAAAACTGCCTCATCTAAGCAGCCCCCCACTTTCCTTTAGCCGAGTTTCGGGTGCCCCTTATGTAAGTTTCGTATACCCGAAACTTTACTCGGTTTTTTTAGAAGACAAAAACCGTTTGCCAGTACTCTCACTTTAGTGGGGGCTAGCTTTTTAAGGTCGAGAAATATCTCCCTGCTTCGCCGGTATCACCCTTTGCAGATCTGTGGCCGCAACTAGAATCTGGTAACCGCGTTTACCCGCAGATACGTAAATTTTTTCTTGCTCAAAAGCGGATTGGTCGATCACCGTGGGGAAATCTTTCTTCATTCCCAAGGGCGAACACGCTCCTTTTAAATAACCGGTGAGCGGGGTTAGCTTTTTCAAAGGCAACATTTCCAGGTGTTTTACCCCAAAACACTTGGCGGCAGCTTTCAAATCTAACTCGTGAGTAGCGGGCACTACCGCCACAAAATGCTCCCCAGGTCCGCCCTCTAGAACTAGAGTTTTAAAAACTAAATTCGCATCTACCCCTAGCTCCTGCGCAATCGTAAGAGCATCTAAAAACTCCCCTTTGGAAGAAACCTGCGTCATTTGCGCAGCGATTCCCGCATTTTCGAGGATGCGCAGGGCGTTAGTTTTCACATGCTTCTTGCCCATAACCGCACCTGCTTTCCTAGGAGTTTTCTCAGCCAGTTTAACCGACTCGAAAATTTTTGAACGAAAATAACTTCCTACCCTCAGCCGTGGCGGCGTTTAAAATCTGCAATAACTCTCGGTTAATTCTCGATTAACGTCGCCACGGTTGGGGGGTACCGCTGATTAGCTTCGCTAAACTAGAATTGCCTTAAAAATAACTACCCCTAGAACGCGAGAACCGTCGTGACCAACATTATTGAAGTAGAGGGTCTAACCAAAGATTACCAGCAGTTACGCGCCCTCAATAAGTTGACTTTTCAAGTTCGTCAGGGCGAAATCTTGGGGCTGCTAGGGCCTAACGGATCCGGAAAATCCACTGCTATCAACTGCATCCTCTCCCTGCTACGTTTCACCAGCGGGAGCGTGAAAATCTTCGGACAAGAAATGCGCCCCGATGCCTTCGACATTAAACGGCGTCTAGGGGTGGTATTCCAGGACATAGCCGTATTCAATGAGCTAACCGTGGCGCAAAACCTGGAATATTTTTGTGGACTGTACCTGGCGGACAAGCGTAAACGCTCCGCGATGATTGCAGAGGCGGTTCAGTTGGCGGGACTGCAAGACTATTTGAAGTTTCGCCCTAAGCAGCTCTCCGGAGGCCTGTTGCGCCGCTTGAACCTAGTGTGCGGTATCGCCCATCAACCGGAGCTGATTTTCCTGGATGAGCCGACCGTGGCAGTCGATCCCCAAAGCCGCAACAATATCCTGGACGGTATCGTCACTTTGCGTGACCGCGGAGCCACGGTGGTTTACACCACTCACTATATGGAAGAAGTAGAGCAGATTTGCGACCGAATCATCATTCTTGACAAGGGTGAAATCATCGCGCAAGGCACCATTAATGAGCTGAAACAGCTATCTGATATCGAAGAAAAAGTTACTTTGCAGGGGGTGGAGCTGCCTCCAGAACTTAAAGAAAAGCTGGAATCCGATCCCCAAATTGAGTCAGTTACCACCAGAAATCGCACAGTCCAGCTAGTTTACCGGCACGGACAAAACCACGTTTCCACTCTCATCGCCCAGTTGAGCCAGGCCGGCATAGCTTATGAGTCGATTTACTCGGAGCGTCCCACCCTAAATGACGTTTTCTTGCAGCTAACCGGCAAGGAATTGCGAGACTAGCTATGGGGCACCTAATCGGATACAACCTAAAGCTACTGCTTTCCAACCGCACCTTGGTTTTTTGGACGCTCGCCTTTCCCATCCTGCTGGGCTTGCTGTTCAAAGGGGCACTCGGCGACATTGTCAATAAAGAAGCCTTCGATACCGTCCCGGTAGCGGTAGTAAACTCCCAGGTCTACCAAGACAGCACCTTCAAAATCGCTTTTACCGAATTAAGCAAGGAAGATTCCTCCCCCGTCAGCTCGGAAGACCAGCCCATTTTGAAACTGCGAATGGTCAAGACCTTAGAGGAAGGAAAACAGCTTTTAGAGGACGAGGAAGTTTCCGGAGTAGTCGAGATTACCGGAACTGCAGCTGCCGGCATGACCAAGGACGCCAAAGCACATTTGACGCTGGATTCCAATGGGATGGAACAAACCATTTTAAAAGCTATTCTTGACGAGATCACCCAACGCACCGACATGATCGGCCAACTGACGCAGCGAGAGATTACTGCAAAAGTTCGCGCGCACTCTCCGCCTGACTTTCAGAGTATTCAGCCCGGAGAGCCCGCCGCCTTTGATCCCGCCCTGATAGCGGCCTCGGTTCAAGACCAACTCGCTAAGAGTGGTTTTACTTTACGTGACCGCAGCCCCAAATCTATGGACATGCTAATGGCAGAATTCTTCTCACTACTAGCCATGGCTGCCCTGTACGGGGGACTATTCTCCATGACGGTAATGAATAATGCCCAGCCACCCCTGGGGGTAATCGGCAGACGGGTAGCAGTGGCACCGACCAGCAAAACCAAACTGATCATTTCCGGGATTATCTCCAGTTACCTACTGCAACTGGTAGGGCTAATTTTGCTGGTAGCGGCATGTTACTTCCTATTCGATATTGATTTTGGCCCCAATTGGGCATTAACTTTCCTGCTAACTTCCTTAGGAGCCCTGGTTGGACTGTCCTTTGGGATAGCGATTTCCGCACTCGTGCCCGGCGGAGAGAATATGAAAGTTGGGGTCTTAATCTCGGTCACCATGTTAGGGGCAGTACTCGCAGGGATGATGGGACCAACCATGCGCCACATGGTAGACCAAAAAGTACCCCTGGTAAATAAATTAAATCCCACTGCCCTAATCACGGATGGCTTCTATAACCTGTACTACCACCCCGGGTTCGAAGGTTTTTGGCAAGACGTCACCTTACTGCTGATCATCTCCGCAGTGCTCCTAGGTGCCTCCCTGTTCGTCCTAAGGAAGCAGCGCTATGACAGTCTTTAAAGGTTTCCTGCAGGTACTGATACGCAATATTGCTTTTGTTATTTTGTTTACCACCATCATGGTGGTCATGGGACTTACCGTTTTCCAGACGAGTCCCAGTTCCTCCGGTGGTTTTACCCCATCCAAACCTACAGTTTTAGTGATCAACCGCGGCAACGATACTGCCCTCACCCGGTCTTTTAACTCCTACTTGGCCGGACAAACCAAGAAAGCGGACACCGGCAGCAGTGAACGAGAAATTGACGATGCTCTCTATTACCAAACTTTGTCCTACGTCGTTTACCTGCCCCACGACTTCACCACCACCATCCTCAAAGGCGAAAAACCCGTTGTCGATATTAAAACTCGCGCCAGCTCCGAAAGTGCCTCTGCCGAGGTGTTAGTAAGCCGTTTCCTGCGGCTGGCTACCGGCTACGGACAGTATTTAACTGACGAGGACGAACTGGTTAAAGCGGTCAACTCTAGTCTGAAACTCGATAGCAAAGTTTCGCTCACCTCGCATTTAGATCAAAAAACGCTACACAACGTGACCGCCCTGTATAACTTTGGGAGCTATACCCTACTGGCCGGCGGCGCCTATGTAATCACCATGATCCTGGCGGCCTTTTCGGTAGTTAACATCCGTAAACGCACCTTGGTCTCCCCCGCCCGCCCCATTCGAATTGACCTGAGCCTAATAGCAGGATGCGCCCTCATTGTCGCCTTCCTAGTGGCTCTCAACGTGCTCTTAGTGCGGATATTACTACCTGGCATTGCCGATACCGGACGCGAAGGGCTGTATGCGCTTAACATTGCGGCATTTGGGCTGCCAGTTTTGGCAATAGGGTTCTTCATCGCAAAAATTACCAATAACAAAGAAGCCCTCAGCGCCATCGTAAACGTGGTGGCCCTAGCCAGTGCTTTCCTATGTGGAGCGTTTATTCCCCGGGAGCTAATGCCCGATGCAGTAGTCGCCATCGGGAGAGCGCTACCCACCTTCTACTACATTGACAACAACAATGCGTTAGCGGAAATGACCAGCTTTAGCGGCGCCGCCGCCTCACAGTTCTGGGTAAATATCGGAGTGCAGGTAGTTTTCACGCTGGCGCTATGGGGCATCGCCATGCTAATCACGCGCCTGCGGAGACGTGCCTAAAAGAAAGCGGCGTCTGTTCGCGCGGGAGTAGGTTTTTCCTCCTGCCCAAGAATTTGGAAAACGTAGCGACATTTTCCAAATTCTTATGCCCACCGCGCCTACTCGGATAAAACCTACTCCCACGCTATTGGTAATCGCTTCTTTCTTAGCGTCAGCTCGTGTTTGCTATCTCCCGCAGCTAGGCAATCCACCTAAAGTAGATCCGCGAGGATTAGCACTCCTAGCAGGATAAGTACGCTGGGGAAAATAATCGCTTCAAAACGTTCCAATACCTCTGCCAGCCCCATACGTCCAGTGATGAAACGGGCAAGAGCAAGCAGCACCCCAGCAAGCGCTAAGAACACTGCGCAAAACAGGGCGATTTGCCACCAGGTAGAGAGGGCAAAAACTGGTAGATATGCGGCTACTTCATCGCCCCCATTAGCCATAGTCACCAGGGCAACTGCACCCACACTGACCTTTTTCCCCTTTAGTTGCGCCTCGCCCTCGTCGTCATCCTCTTCTGCAGACAAGCGCTCGCGGATTTCTCCGATCGCCGCTTTTATCCCCAGTGCCAGGGGTATCAGTCCCAAGAAACGCAGGTACTCCTGCGGGATTACCAAACCAGAAATTGCGCTTAAGACTACGGTTACTGCCAGGATCACCCCGAAACCTACATATTGACCGGCACAGATGCGCGCAGTGGTTCCCGGACGGTTCTGGCCGTGTACAAACCACAAAGCCAGTAACGCCAAGTGGTCAATGTTGGTGGCTACAAACAGTACCAGTGCCTGAACAAGGGTCGAAAAAATCAAAGTAGAAGTCACCAGGCCATAATTACCAAAGATTCTGGAAGTGAGGAAACCGGGGGTAAGAAATCACCGAAAAGCCGGAAAAGTACGTAAGCTGAAGCACGTGAAAGCAATTATGACGGTTACCGGGATTGATCACACTGGGATTATCGCGGCGGTTTCTCAAACGCTCGCCCAACACCAGGTGAACATCATCAATGTGTCGCAGACCTTGATGGATGAATATTTCACCATGATTATGCAGCTAGAATTCGACGAGAACCAGGTCGGGTTAGCGCAGGTACAAGCGGCAATGGCTCCAGTAGAGGAAACCGAAGGGCTGGTTATCAAAGTTCAGGCGGAATCACTGTTCAACGCCATGCATAAACTCTAAGCTGCTTAACGCTAAATACGCGAGGATCCTTAATCGTAAGGGAGAATGATGGGACTGGATACCACCGGGGAAATCCTGGAAACCATACAGATGATTGCCGAGGACAACCTGGATGTACGCACGGTTACTTTGGGGCTTTCCCTACTGGACTGCGCGGATACCGATACCAAGCGGGCGTGCGCGCGGATTGAAGAACGGATTTTAGGGGCTGCCTCCCGCCTGGTTGCCACCGCCGAGGAAGTCGCCGGTGAATTCGGGGTACCCATCATTAATAAACGCCTCTCAGTAACCCCAATTTCTCTGGTGGCAGCGGCCTGCCGCACCGATGACCTCCTCCCCTTCGCCCAAGTGCTCGATCGCGCCGGTAAGGCCGTGGGCGTAGATTTTGTAGGTGGATATTCCGCGCTAGTGCAAGCCGGCGCCACCCGCAGTGACTTAGCGTTGATAGAGTCCATTCCCGAGGCCTTAGCCTCTACCGATATCGTGTGTTCCTCGGTAAATATCGGTTCTACCCGCAGCGGCATCAATATGACCGCGACCGCAAAAATGGGTCAGCAAGTATTGGCCGCCGCCCATAAAACTGCCGATAAAGACGGAATCGGAGCCGCAAAACTGGTGGTGTTTGCCAACGCGGTAGAAGATAACCCCTTTATGGCGGGTGCTTTCCATGGCGTGAGCCAACCCGATGCGGTGGTATCGGTAGGTATTTCGGGCCCGGGAGTAATCGAGCGGGCGCTTAAGGGGGTGCGCGGGCGTCCTTTTGAAGAATGCGCGGAGGCCATTAAAAAGTCAGCTTTCAAGATTACCCGCATGGGACAGCTGGTGGGGCAAACCGTAGCTAAACGCCTAGGGATGAATTTTGGGATTGTAGATTTATCCCTGGCTCCTACCCCGGCAGTAGGCGATTCGGTGGCCGCGATTATAGAAGAGCTGGGAGTAGAAGCGGTCGGAGCTCCCGGTACGACTGCGGCTTTAGCTCTGCTCAACGATGCGGTTAAAAAGGGCGGCCTGATGGCTTGTTCCCTGGTAGGGGGACTTTCCGGCTCGTTCATTCCAGTTTCCGAGGACGCGAATATGATTCAAGCAGTCCAGCGCGGTTCTTTGAGCCTGGCGAAACTAGAAGCCATGACCGCTATCTGTTCAGTAGGACTGGATATGATTGCGATTCCCGGTGACACGCCGGCTGCTACTATTACCGGTTTGATTGCCGATGAAGCCGCTATTGGGGTTTCGAATGGGAAAACCACCGCAGTGCGAGTGATCCCAGTGCCAGGTAAAGGAGTAGGTGACAAGGCGAATTTTGGAGGACTGTTGGGCTGGGCACCGATTATGGAAGTAACCTCGCTCTCCTCAGAAAAGTTTGCGGCTCGAGGAGGGCGCATCCCCGCCCCGGTGCATTCCTTTAAGAACTAACACTGACAACCCGCATATACAGCTACGTCGCGACGGAATAGTTTCCGCCGCCAGAGTGGGCAGTCAATTGTCTGAGAGCAGCTACAAAAACCTTGGGTGCGTCTTTGGTATTCCAAAGACGCGCCCAAAGTTAAGTTAAACGAGCTTATTGCGTTTATTGTTCCTCGTTAGTGAACAAATCGGTAGCTGCCGATTCTTCATCGGGAGTTACTGGCGATACCGGCGGTTCCACCGGAGCCGGCTGTTCGCCCTCGCTCTGCGATTCCGGTTGTGCTAGCACTGCGGGAAGTTGCTGCATGGGGGTCAATCCTTCTAGACCGGTAGCGGTCTCAGAGCCCAGCAAGCCCCGCATTTCTTCCAGGTAAGCAGCGATAGATTCGCGTTGACGCTCCAAGCGCTCCACGGTGCGTTGCGCGGCAGCCCGCTCTGCCTGAGCTTCGATGCGAGCAGCTTCGCGTACCTGTTCAGCTTCGCCCTCGGCAGCTGCAATCGTGGCTTCTGCCGCGCGACGCGCATCTTCCTGACGGCGACGAACCACTGCATCAGTGTCAGTTAGCAGTCGCTCTGCCCGCTGCAAGGTTTCACCCAAGTGCTTCTCTGCGTCAGCAACCTGAGCCTTCGCGGCGGCCACCATCGCGGAGGTTTCGGAACGAGATTGCTCGTGAGCCTGAGCATCAGCCTCGCGAGCGGCAGCACGAGCAGCTGCGATCTCCGTCTCGGCCTCTTGACGCATCTGTTGAATCTCGGAACGGATGCTATCAGCGCTTTCCCGCGCTTCTTTCAAAATGCTTTCGGACTGACTGCGGGCATCGGCCAAAGTCTTTTCTGCCTGTTCCTTGGCTTCTTCCCGGGTCTTGGTAGCCTCGGTCAAAGAGGACTCGCGCAGTGCCTGCGCCTCTGCAGTCGCATCATTGCGGAGTTGAGACGCCTCTTGCTCTGCCTTAACCCGCATTTCAACATAGTCTTTTTCAGCCTGAGCCCGCTGCAATTCGGTTTCCCGATCAACGGTTGCTTTCAGGTCAGAGACCTGAGTGTTGGTCTCTGCCCGCAGCGAGGAGGCTTCCCGTTCTGCTGCGGCAACCAGTTCGTCCGCCCGATGCTGCGCATTAGTCAGCACTGTCTCGGATTCGGTGGCCGCGGTAGTGGTACGTTCTTCAGCCTCGCGCCGCGCCTCAGAAATCAGGGAAGCAGCTTCCGCTTCTGCTCGCTCAGACATATCTTGAGCGTTCTTACGGGTCTTTTCCATCAGCTGCTCGGCCTCAGCATTGGCCTTATTGATGACCGCGGTTGATTGTTCTTCCGCGCTGCGCAGCAGCTGTTCTATCCGGGCGCCGATCCCGGTGTAAGAACTACGATCGGAAGAACGCAGTTGCTTCTGCGCTTCAGCGAGTTGTTCCCCTAAATCCACATTGCGCTGGTCAACCGTGTCCAGCTTCTGCTGCAACTCGGTAATCTGGTTATTCAAAGTTTGAATCTGCAAATCGACCTGAACACGATCATAACCGCGCATTACGATCGGGAAATCAGTTTGTTCTTCCACCTGGTCCTCCCTGAAGATGAGCCGCTGAGATTAGGCATTACTCGGAACATTTTATTCCATTACTTGAGGAGTGCGAAACCCCGTATCACTGCCTAGTCTTTCACTTATTTCAACATGAAACCAAACGTTACGGTAAAATTGACCCTAGTCACACCCCTAACCGGGTACAAGCATCACCGCAGCAAAGCAAGTAAAGTGTACTTATAGTTGTCCGGCTACGACTTGAGGGGAAACTGGTGAACATTTTCTTACGCAGATATTGGCTTCCACTACTTCTAGTAATAGCGGGAGCTCTGGTGGCCTTAGTAGGTGTAGGCAACGCGACCATCTGGAAACCAAGTCCGCAGGTTTCAGCTTCTCTACCTACTAGTAGTCAAAAGCAAGCTTTAGCGATTACCCGACCGGGAATGTTTGAACTTTATGACTCCCCCACCAAAATCACCGTCGCCGGGCAAGGGAAAGTAGCCTTAGCGATCGGACGGTCTGCCGATGTGACTGCTTGGGCAGCTGACCAAAACTACGTGGAAATTACCGGACAAAAAGATGACACCACCCTACTGACCGAACCACATCAGGGGAAAGCAGATCCGCGGCAACCCGGAGAAGCTGCCGGAAAAGATATGTGGGTCAAATATAAAGAAGTAGATACCGGCAGGATCAGCGAAACCTGGGATCGTTCCGAGGGCGCATGGTCTCTGATCGCTTGGTCAGAGGAAGGGAACGTCCAGCTGACTTTACAGTGGACACAGCCAGTTTCTACCCCTTGGTTCTGGCCGCTGCTGATCGCGGGACTGCTATTGATGCTAATCGGCGCAGTGGTTGCTGTGATAATCAATCGCCTGGCCATAGCCGCAGCTAAAGAAGAAGCAGAAATGCGTAAGCGCCGCGAGCAGCGCGCTCAGGAAGTCGCGGCTCAAGGAGAGCAAACCGTGCAGATACCTGCACTCAATGCGGTTACTAAACCCCCCTCGCGTTCCGAATTACGCAAAGCCCGCGAACGCGGAGAAGCCACCATCGAAGTGGAAGGGGTAAAGTTCCCCACCGGTTTGGTGCCAGTAATCCACACTGATGCCGACGGACAAGCGATCAATCCCGAAGCCTCGGATTCGCTGACCCCAGAAGTTCCGGCTACTGAGGAAGTTTCAGCTCCCACGATGCCAGCGGCAGAGCTGGCGTTACCTGCGCAAAGCCCTCAGCCGACGGCATATTCTCCGCTCCCAGAAGCTACCCCGGAGGTTTCATTTAACCCGGCGGTATCCCCGCAGCCGGCACAGCCCTACCAACCGCAGGCCTCCTACAACCCAGCTGCTTCTCTACAACCGGCAGACTCCTACCAGCCACAGGCTCCCTACAGTCCCTCAGCCTCATTACAACCAGAAGATTCCTACCAACCTCAGGCTGCTTACAACCCAGCTGCCTCACCACAGCCAGCACAGTCCTACCAGCCACAGGCTTCCTATAATCCGGCGGCCTCACTACAACCAGAGGATTCTTACCAGCCACTGTCCTCCTACAGTCCTGCTGCCTCCCTGCAACCAGCAGACTCATATCAACCACACGCATCATATAACCCAGCTGTCTCACCACAGCCAGCACAGTCCTACCAACCGCATGCCTCCTACAACCCGGCAGCCTCCTATCAACCTCCCGCAAACCAAGCGGCGGTAACTCCTGAGCACACCGAAGAATGGTACGAGGACGACAATTTTGACCTGGACGGATTAGGCGATGGTCCTGATATGGCAGATTTCGAAGGCGAATCCACCTTTGACCAGAGCCAAGGAGGTAGCAACCGATGAGAAAAATGCGAGTACTATTGTCCGTTACCGCAGCTAGCTGCCTGGCAATAACCAGCCTGGCAGGATGCACTAGTGCCGCTGAGCGCAAAGAGGTACCAAGTTCTTCTCCCACCGAGACTTATCCAGCTTTGCGAGTCGAACAGGTAGACCCCATCCTCAAGGCGGTTAACTCCGCTTTAGCCGCCGGAGACGCCAAATTTGATGCCGGAGCCCTAAAACCCAGAGTGGCCGGTCCTGCACTGGCCATGCGCACCGCGCAATACCAGATGCATCAAAAGAACGACCGGGCGGTCCCAACTGCGCTACCTGCGTCCTCGGAAATCACTACCGTAACCTCTGGAAACAAGTGGCCACGCGCTTTGCTTAACGTGACGGGGGCAGATAGCAGCGGGGCAAAATATGTGGAAATAATCCGGCAAAACCAGGCAACCAGCCCCTATCAACTATGGCAGTGGATGCAGCTACTGCCCAAGGCGTCTTTGCCCGAAACTGACGTGGTAGCCCGGGGATCGAAAACTTTAGATCTGGCTAGCGATGCAAACCTGATGTTTTCTCCGGAAGTAGCGGTCAACACTTGGGCGCAGACTGTCTTTGATGCCAAAGCAAAAAATGCCGACAAAGTGTTTGTGGATCCCCTCATGGAGGGTAAACGCGCAGAATTGAAGGCATTGACCGAGGGAGTAGGAAATGCCGGTAAGGTAGCATCCACCGTAGCTCCTACTGATTTTAAAAATAACACCCTGGCGATTAATCTGCCCGCGAAAAATGGGGCACTGGTGGCGACCACCTACACTCAAGAAGTTAAGCTGACGGACGTAGCTAAAGATAAACCGATCACCCTCAGCGGTGATGTGGTTAATCTGCTGGACAACGGCAAGGTCACCAAACAAGCTTCCTGGAGCCGAGTTATCTGCGTGCTACTGCAGATACCACCCAAGGGCACCAAAGATGGCAAGGTGCGGGTAATCGCGGCTTCTGAAGTTTTAACGGCGGCCGCTAAGTAAGGATGGTTTCGATTGGCACAAACACATGGAGCAGTTGATCTATCGCAATTTGCTGCTAAGACTGCAACGGATTCTCACCCAGGATTGGCGGATAATCCTGCCGTAAGCGAAGCACCAGCTAATGCCGGAAGCAGGCGACATCAAAGTAGCGGTGCTGTAGTTGCCGGTCCTTTTATTCGCGACGCTGACGATGGCACTTTTGAGGAAGTCGCTGAAACCTCGCTTAAAGTGCCGGTAATCATTGACTTGTGGGCTCCCTGGTGCGGACCTTGCAAACAACTCGGCCCGATTCTAGAGGAACTGGCGCGCGAATATCAGGGGCGATTCCAATTGGTGAAAATCAATGTGGATGATTCTCCGCAGTTAGCGCAGGCATTCCAGGCGCAATCCATTCCCATGGTGGTGGCGCTGATCGGGGGTAGACCCGCACCTCTTTTCCAAGGGGCGCAGCCCAAAGCCCAGATTAAACCGCTTATCGATCAGGTCTTACAGATCGCCGGACAGGCAGGACTAACCGGCGTGATGGCAGGAGAAGCGGACTCGAGTCAGGAAGATCCGCGAACCGAAGAAGAAAAAGCAGTTGAAGCTTTGGTAGAAGCAGGAGATTACCCAGAGGCTATGAAGCAGGCGCAAAAGCTATTGCGGAACCGCCCCGAAGAATCCTCCCGCTATCAGGCACTGGTAGATAAAGTATCGATTGCGCAGCGTTTGCAGACTGAAGAAGGCCAAGATGATTCCGATCCCCTGGTTTTGGCGGATCGTTTTTTCCAAGCCGGCAATGAACCGCAAGCTTTCGATCTACTGTTATCCCTTATCGCAAAGTCTGCTGACGAGGAGCGCGACGAGTATCGCCAACGTCTGCTGGAGCTATTCCGCCTGTCTCGCAACCCCGAGGCAGTGAAATTGGCGCGCCAGCGCCTGTCTAGGCTGTTATTTTAGAAACCCTCCCTGCGGGGGATAAATGCAAGGTAGACTGGTTGACGCCAGGCCAAATAGAAAGGTTCTAACGTAACCATGAAACCAGATTTTATCCCCGCATATGATCCCCAAGAGGGCGCGCGCAGAGCTAGAGAGCTTTTCGCGGAAACCTTTGCAGCGAAACCAGAAGGAGTCTGGCGGGCTCCTGGTCGGGTCAATGTAATCGGGGAACACACCGATTACAATGGCGGGAAGGCGCTACCTCTCGCCCTCCCCCACGCTATCTATGTGGCGCTGCGGGTACGGGAGGACGATCAACTAAAAATTATTTCGGAAGACTTCCCACAGCTAAGCGTTCACAGCCTTTTAGAGTTAGCAAAAAACTATCCCGCTAGTGGCCCTGGCGCTTTTGTTGGGGGCGTTATCTTGGGGTTGAAACAGGTACTTGAAGATAACGGCCACCCGGAAAAAGCGCAAGAACTAGCGCAGAAAGTACCGGGACTGGAAGTAGCGATAGCTTCCAGCGTTCCCTTAAGCGCCGGTCTGTCTTCTTCCGCCGCTTTAGAATGCGCAATCGCGGTGGGTATTGACGACCTGGCTTCGCTGGGGTTGGCAGGCAGCTTTGAGGGCAGAAAACTGCTGGTAGAGGCAGGAAAGGTAGCTGAGAACCGCTATGTTGGGGCTCCTACCGGAGGTTTAGATCAATCTGCATCGATGCTTTGTGAACAAGATCGAGTCCTGGAACTGGATTGTGCCACCTGGCAAACTCGTTCCCACCCCTTTGATTTGCCAGCTTTGGGACTGTCCTTACTAGTGATAGATACTTGCACTTCCCATGATCTTGCGGACGGACAATACGGGGCACGCCGAGCTGCCTGTGAGGAGGCGGCTCAGGTTTTGGGGGTGAAAGAACTTGGTGAACTGGTACCGAAAGGTATTGCGCCCTCCGATAACCTGACCGACTTAGAAGCTGCCGACTATCCTCCCTCTTGGGTGCAATCGCAGTTGGACAAATTAGAGGACACGGAGCAGGTTTCCCGAGTACGCCACGTACTTACCGAGATTGCTCGCTGCCAGCGGCTGTGTGAGCTTTTAGAGGCAGGCGCGGATCTAGATCAATGGCGCGAGCTGCTAGACGCCTCCCACGAATCCTTGCGGCGCGACTACGAAGTCACCTGCAAAGAACTAGATGTTGCGGTGGAGGCAGCCCGAGGAGCCGGCGCCTATGGAGCCCGGATGACAGGAGGAGGCTTCGGAGGGTGCGCTATCGCCCTGGTTCGCAGCGACCAGCTAGAGGCAACTGCCGATGCCATACTAGATGCTTTCGCCAAAGCTGGTTTTAACCAGCCCCGCTTCCTCAGCGCCTTGCCCTCCGCCGCAGCCGGCAGAGTGGAATAGTCGTGACCATTTTTTAAATCAGCAAGTTCCGCCGGGTCAAACTCTTTTAGCTTTACCCGGCGGAACTTTGCGGTTTAAAAATCAGCAGCTAACCCAACACTATAGATAGTGCTTGTTTGCAACTGTTCAGTCACCTTTCTCTATTACCTGGTTCTGGGAATCCGCGGTCTCGCTATCTTCCAGATTCGGTATGTTCTCTACATCAGGCAGTTTCTCCGCATCGAGCTCAGCTAGCTTAAGGCCAAGAGATTCTGTAGCACCAGATCCTCCCATAGCGTGACCTTGTACTACCTTTTCGGCAGTACTCTCATTGGCGTTAATGCTAGGAACTGCGGCTTTAAGTGCCTGCGCATCCTTGTCATCAAGTTGCGCCCGCAACTGTTCGTTCTTCTTTTCCACGTCCAAGAAGAACAAGAGCACCAAAATCAATAGGTTGGCAATCGTAGGTACCCACAGGTACATGAACTTGATCATCTGTAGAGCCGATTCCACTTGTACCTTGGCTCCGCCTACATAACCCCCTACCTCAAGCAACCAACCGGCGACTGCGGTACCTACCCCACTGCCGACCTTGACCCCTAAAGAAGAACAAGAGAACATCATGCCATCAATGCGCTTCTTAGTGCGCAAGAAGGTATTCTCGCTGATCTCAGCAATCAGGGCGTTAAGGGTTCCCTGGAGCGGGCTCATTCCCAGCGAAGCTAATCCGGAGAAAAATAGCATCAGCGTGACTGAGCCCATCGACGCACCCAGAACTACCCCTAAGCGTCCGAGGACGGCCACTATGTAACCTACGATTGTAACCGGCTGTATCCTCCCGATCTTCGAAACCACCAGTGGGGTTATCAGTAGCCCCACAATCAGAGGAATGTTAATGGCCCAGGCAAACACGCCCAGTAATTTAGCGTTACCCAGAATATAGGTCATGAAATAAATGCCCATATTTAGGGTGGCGGTGAAGAACTGCATCAAAATAAAGCAAACTACGATAATCACGTAGTAACGGTTACCCATCAGCTTCAACGCTTCCAGGAAGGTAACATCGTCATCAGTCTTAGCTGCTTCCTCATCCCCCTCTGCCAATTCGGTGGGAGAAAGCTCTTTGACCGAGAACACCGCCAAGGTGTTAGACAAGATACCGATTATCGCGTAAATAATCGCCACATTTCGCCAGGCAGCCGCACCGCCACCCATTGCTTGCACTACGCTGACGGTGATGGTTTGAATCGTGAGATTAGTGCCAAAGGCGAACATGAAACGGATCGACCCCATCTGCACCCGCTCGGAGCGATTCTTAGTAATTAACGCGGTCAAGGCAGCATAGGCAATGTTATTTGCGGTGTAAAACACCGCATTCAACAGGGTATAAGCGATGAAGAACCAGGTGTATTGGGCGGTTTTACCCATAGAGGTGGGGATGGCATAAATCGCTATCAACATGGCGGCACATCCAAAGAATGCGTAGAACATCCAAGGCCGTGCCTTACCCATTTTCGAATGGGTTTTGTCCATTAAGCGCCCAAAAATGATATCCGAGAAACCGTCGAAGAACTTCGACAGCATTATCAGGGTTCCTATGACTCCAGCGCTCAGTCCTAGGGTATCCGTAAGGTAAATCATTACGAACGCCGAAAGGAAAGCGTAGACCACGTTCCCGGCGATATCACCAGAGCCGTAACCTACTTTGTTGTACCACTTAAGGTATTTCTTTTCTTCCATGGGGTATCTTGTCCTTTTAATTAGTTGGAAAGACGGATCGTTAAAGAGAACGTGGTGGTCTCGAAATCAAGGCGATATTTTTCCTGTAGCTTTGGTCCGCAGCTTTGCGAACCGATCCCCGCCATCAGGTGATCTAGGCACAAGATGGTGCTATCAGCTTCCGTTAGCTGATAGTCATGAGGTTTAGTTGTAAGCTCCTCTTGACAGTAATAACTGGCGTTAAAGGAGAATACGTCCTCGCTGACAACCTCGATCTTCAGGTCCTTTCCGGCAAGACACAGATAGTCGCAATCTGAGCGAGATCCGTTTTCTTGCGGACGTAAATAATTTTGGAACAAATCGGAAACTGAGGATTCGAAGCGTCCATGCCAGCTAGAACGACGCTTGTCGATATAGCTTTCATGCGGTCCCAACCCTGCCCAAGTGGCCTGCTGCAAAGATTTATCCAGGAAGAAACGCAGCCCCAAGCGAGGCAGCTCGGGGAATTGGGTATCTCGGCACACCTTCGCGTTTACCTGTAAAGTTCCGTCTGGCCTAATAATCCACTCGATATCGGCCTTCAGTAGTGGCTGCAAAGTTTTTGCCACCAGTGCCACTTTGGCGCTTAGCACCGCACCTTGAGATTCGCCATTTACATGAACCTCATAAGCGTGCGGGTAGGCACGGTCATAGCGCGCTCGCTCCCAGAGGGGGCGAATATACATATCGTTATCAGTGGGAGCACGCCAAATATTTAACTCCGCCGGCTGCTTTAATAGTTCTTTTCCACCTAGCTCAATCCCAGTCAGCATCCCGGTATGACGCGAGAAGTGGTAAGTGTAATCCGCACTAACAACGCATATTTCTAGGGGATCTTCCGTTATCGTAGCTGCGCCCTCTCCCTCGACATCCGCTTTTAATAGCTCCAGGGCGCGAGGAGTGTGCGGGCTGGGATTCTTGAGGGCGAACTCGTCAAACCCTAATGAATGTCCAGCTTCCAGGAACGCCATAGGGCGGGTCAGATAGGTTTCTACCCGCAGGTAGCAGCGTCCTTGTGCGGGCACTTCTAGCTGCAAAGGAATCTCAACCGTTTCATGAGCGGGCAAATTTGGTACTTCCAAAGTGCCGCTTTCTTGTCCGTCTACCACTTTTACCCAGCGTAAGGAGGTAAAATCGGCGGCGTTTAGGTGGTCGGCGGTATTAGTAACCAGCAGTTTTCCGCCTTCTTGATCATATTGGCAACGCAAGGGCCGGTAGACATTTTTGGCTTCTAGCAAACCAATATGAGGTACGCGTTCAGGGGAAACTAAACCGTCTACACAGAAGTTTCCATCGTGGGGATTTTCGCCACTATCGCCGCCATAGAGTAGATGCCCATTGCTGTCCCGTACTGCGTGGTCACACCACTCCCAGATGAAACCGCCGCACATGCGAGCATCGGAACGCACTTTGTCCCAGAACTCTTCGAGATCACCCGGGCCGTTACCCATAGCGTGACAGTACTCGACTAAAAGGAAAGGCTTGTCCCCTAGATTTTCTAGGTAATCGTCAATATCAGATAGCGGCGGGTACATCCGCGAATACAGGTCGATATTTTGGTAGTCATATTTGCGGTCGGAAGACCGATAGAACGCGCTTTCGTACTGAGTTACCCGGCTAGGATCGAATTGTTTCACCCAAGCCAACGATTCTTCGAATGTGCAGCCATAAGCGCATTCGTTACCTGCTGACCAGGAAAATACACTGGGACGATTCTTTTCCGAGTGAACGCACAGTTGCATGCGATCCATCGTGGGCTCGATCCAATCGGGATTATTGGAAATCGGATGGTTCCAATGTTCCTCAATGTTTTCTTCAGATTCGTCCTGTAACAGACGATTGCGAGTACCGTGGCTTTCATTATCGGCCTCGCTCATCACATAAAATCCCGCTTGGTCACAGAGGTGATAGAACTGGGGACAGTTGGGATAATGGGAGGTTCGCACCGCGTTGATATTGTGCCGGCGCATCATCCGCAAATCCCGCTTAATATGCTCGATAGACACTACCGGACCGGAATCGGGGTCGCTATCGTGGCGATTAACCCCTTTGATTTTGATGGGGCTGCCGTTGAACTTTAGAACCGCGTCCTCGATAGTAACTTGTCGCACCCCCACTTTCTCGGCGATTACTTCGCCCTCGCTGACCATAACCAGGTCATATAAGTAGGGGTCACCCGGATGCCACAGCCGAGGATTATCGACAGTAAAGCGGGCGCAGTGGGTGTAAATACCTTGCGGATCCGCAAAGGGTTCGAGGACGCTGGTGGCTATCTCGCCCTCAGGGTCACAGAGCCTGGCGGTAATGTCCAGCGCTTCTCCCGTAAAGTTGGCACGCAGGGTTACTTCTGCCCGACCATCCTGCAAATCGGTAGTAACGAAATAGTCATTCAGATGTGAGAGCGGCCGTTTCAACAGGTAAACGTCACGAATAATCCCGGAAGTGCGGAATTTATCTTGGTCTTCCAGGTAGGATCCATCAGACCATTTGAAAACCAGCACCGCCAGAATGTTTTCCCCTTCCTTTAAATATTCGGTGACATCAAAAGTGGATTGGGAGTGCGTGACCTGGGAATAACCGACGTATTGTCCGTTTATCCACAGGTAGAAGCAGGAATCTACGGCCTCGAAAACCAAAGTGGCCTCGGGAGCTTGCGAGTCTTTTTCATAGTTAAAGGTATGGCGATAGGCTCCCGCAGGGTTGTTATAAGGAACATGGGGTGGATCGAAGGGAAAAGGATAGTTGATATTGGTGTATTGATGCTGGTCGTAACCATGATGCTGCCAGGATCCAGGAACCGGGATACGCCCGGGTAACGCCACGGGCTCACAGGCGAAAAAGTCGGCAGGCACCGCCTCTAGGTTTGGGTAATACCCAAAGTCCCAGTCACCATTCAAGAGCTGGAAACGATCAGAGGCCTCACGCTCTAGGTTAAAGTTACGTCCTCGGTTTTTTTCTTTGGCCGCCTGTAGCGGCGAGAACGGAATATAGTAGGCGCGCGCCGGGAGAGTATTTTCGTGTAAGACCTGCAGGTCTTGGTGGTGAATTTCCAGTTGCATCTGCTTCTCCTAATGAATGGGAGTTTTATTGCTTGTACCCTACACCTGCTTTGGTGCTATCGATGTCAACAATACTGATAACGATAACACATGTAGAAGTCGGGCAAGTCCTAAATGAATTAGGTTTTCACCTGGTACGCTTCACGCGTGACGGGAAATAAGGCACGCGGTACTAAATCTGCTTCTATCTACGATGTAGCTAGAGAAGCAGCGGTATCCGCACAGACTGTTTCCCGAGTGGTACGCGGGCACCAAAACGTGTCACCGTTGACCCGGGAACGAGTGCTGCAAGCAATTTCCGACCTCGGATACAAACCTAACCGCACCGCGCGTGCTTTGCGCACCGGTTCCTATGGCGTTATCGGGTTACTCACACAAGAAATCCGACGTACCGGGGAAGCACATACCTCCAACGGGGTTTTCGACCGAGCTCGCCAACTAGGCTATTCAGTGAGCCTGGTGCAGGTGGAGTATCCTCATACTCCACAGGTGCACCGGGCTATGTCGCTACTTTCCCAAGAAGATATTGACGGATTAGTGATTGTACAGGCCGGAGATGCCCATGCCGAGCAGCTCACTCTCCCCAAAAATTTGCCGGTTGCTTCTTCGGATTCCAATCTGGTTGACGTTTACCCATCTGCTTCTGCTGATCAAGTAGGAGGGGTGCGCGCGGCAATGCGGCATCTACTAGATTTGGGGCATCGCACCATTTATCACGTGAGCGGCCCAGAACATTCACGCTCTGCGAGGGTACGTGAAGAGATTTGGCGTGAAATGCTGGCTGCAGAAAATCGGGAAATCCCGACGGTAATTCCCGGAGATTGGTCAGCAAACGCTGGTTACGAAGCTGGAAAACAACTAGCGAAAAACCCGGAAGTTACCGCAGTTTTTTGCGCCAACGATGAGGTCGCCTTAGGACTGATCCGAGCGCTAAACGAAAGACAGATCCGTGTACCGCAGGATGTGTCCGTAGTGGGCTTTGACGGAATCGAATTATCTGAGTTTTCATTCCCACCGCTTACTACCATAAAGCAGGATTTTTATGCTGCCGGAGTGGAAATGGTGAACCTGATTAACCGCCAGCTGCAGGGGGAAACCAATAATCTTCATCTGACGATTCCAACGGAGCTAATAGTGCGTGCAACCACTGCTCCACCCCAAAGATAGGTACACAGGAAAAATACTCTACTAAACCTGCAGGTAAACAATACTTTGCGGAGAGTAAGGGATTCGAACCCTTGATACCCTTGCGGGTATAACGGTTTTCAAGACCGTCTCCTTCGGCCACTCGGACAACTCTCCTGGCCTACGCTAAAGCGTAAGGACAAGCCCCATGTTACAGTTGCTAACCGCCAGAGCTAAAATCCGCCAAATCTTTTCGTACGACTTGGCTCCTCAGGCAGCGGTTTATCCAGCAACCCCTGCGCCAGAGCCATCGCGAATACCGGAGACAAAGGCAGACGGGGCAATAGCACCGCCTGCACGGCATGGTAAACACTGTCCCGTAACTTTTGGTTCTCTAAATCTAGCGGCTGATTTTCAGGGGAGAGCCGATGTACGATTCTTCCGCCACGCACCAGAAAGTGCTCATAGGCGAAATCAAGCCAGGCGCGATAGCAATGTTCATAATGGTCTACTACTTCTGCTGAGGCTCCGTCTTGTTGGGCAGCTCGCAACATCGTGACTGCCGCACCGATTGCCTCAAATTGCACCCAGGCCTGGCGATCGCGGATTATTGGTTTGCCTTCCCAATCCACGGTGAAGACAAAACCAGGAGCCCCGTCACGCCTCCAGGCATCTTCTCGCGCCCGCTCAAATATTTCGGTTGCAGCTTCACTGAGCCATTCAGGTACTTCTTTGTTGGTATTTTTCAACATGGCTCGTGCCTCTAACATTAGACGCGAGAACATGAAGGAGTGACCTACATCAGAGCCGTAAGCCCGATGGGTTTCCTGCGGATTATCCCGGTTATATCCCAGTAGCGGCTGCCAGCCACTGTCATAATGCTCCGGGATTCGCCAGTTATATTCACGAGATACCCGGGCAACTCGCTCTAGAATCCGTATAGCCCGCTCCGTCCATCTACTGTCATTAGTAACCTGGGCTACCAGCATATATGCCTCTACCATATGCATATTAGAGTTCAGACCCCGGTAATCTTCGCAGACAGAATAGTCACGATTGAAGCTCTCGCAGACCATTCCTGTTTCCTGATCCCACCAGTGCAGATCGTTATCGCGAATAGCTTCTTGCATCAATTCATGGGCACCGATACGATCCGCAGCAGTTGCCGAGGCCGCTCCCAACAGTAAAAATGCGTGGGAGTAGGAACGTTTGTCGTCACGTCCTTGATAAGGGATCGCCTTTCCATCCTGGTCAAGTTCATGCTCAATGGCATCGAACCATCCGCCATTATCAGGGTCACGGAAATACTGGTTGAGGCAACGAATCCCGTGCTCTACCAGGCGGCGACATCCGGGCACCCCCAACAGCACCCCAAGAGAAAACACGTGCACCATCCGGGCGGTAAGATACAACTGAATCGGCTGTTCTAGGTCAACTTCGCCGTTCCGATCTAGGCAGGCGAATCCCGTTTTGACCTCTGATTTACGCCCGTAATCCAGCAAGTCCTGCAAACAGGCAGACAGCCAACGGTTATGTTCGATTGAGTCGAACCAAAACATTGTTCAGCTCCTTTGTTGATGTTTTCTTTGGGGCAGGTAAAAAGACTAAACAAATTTCATCTGGTGACGCACGGGGGTAACCGCGTCAGTTAGAGCGGGCACCGCCAGATAATCCACCCCTGATTCGCCATAAGCACCGGCGTCTTCCAGGTCTATATCTCCCCTGACTTCCAGCAGGGTTCCGGGATTAATCGTCTGGCGGTGATCAGCGGCCAGGGTTGCTTGTTCAGGGGTAAATCCCTGCAGAGCTACCAGATCAACCTTCATTTTCAACAGCGGATCCAGGTCTTGCAGGCGATCTATTTCTACCTCGATCGGTTTACCCTGGGCCGCTGTGCGTACGTGATTAATAACGTCTCCCAGCCCGGTTCCCAGTTTCAGATGTTCCACCGTTACCTGCGGGAAAGAGCCGACACCGAGGCGAGAAGTCATACCATCCCCCACTCTAACCGCATATTTTTCAAGCTCTCCTAAGCCGGGAGTAACCGAGAGAGTATCCCTGACTACCAGTTTCGTCTGCGAAAGTGCCTGCGCCAACTGCGCGGTCTTTGTTGCAATCCCTGACAGATGCGATAAGAACCACAGACATAGATCCCTGGCTTCCAAGAGGCCGCGAGTACTACCGCTCAGTTCCAAAACTGGAGTTCCCGCAGCTACCGTGGTGCCATCCGCAATTCGTAAGTGCAAGTCATAGTCTCCCAGCACTTGCTTTAGCACTTCGCGAGCAACGGGAATCCCACAGATTCGACCATCTTGGAGGGCAATAAACTGCACGCGGGCACGATCATTCTCTGGAACTACCGCGGCAGTAGCTATATCTTCTCCATAGCTTCGGCAGCTCTCCAGGGCACGCTCTACTACTTGAGGCACATAATCTCCCTGAGGATACTGCAGGTAATCAGCCATCGAATCTCTCCGTCCTTTAAACCACTATCTCCGAATGCGCGAGGGCGCCCTGGCTTAATCCTTTCACGCTTTGCGCTCAGATTTAGGCGTTCGGAATTGGCTCTAAGATTTCTTTTCCACCCAGGTAGGGACGCAGCGCCTGCGGTACATACACTGAGCCATCCGCTTGCTGATGGTTTTCCAGGATAGCTACCAACCAACGTGTACAGGCTAAAGTGCCGTTCAAAGTCGCTACCGGTTGGGTTTTCCCGTTTTCGTCACGGTAACGGATTCCCAAGCGGCGAGCCTGGTAGGTGGTGCAGTTGGAGGTAGAGGTTAGCTCCAGGTAGCGTTCCTGGCTGGGCAGCCAGGCTTCACAGTCGAACTTGCGGGCTGCTGAAGTTCCCAAGTCTCCAGCGGCGGTATCGATTACCCGATAGGGCAGTTCAACTTTTTGCAACATTTCTTCTTCCAATGCCAATAGGCGCTGGTGTTCCGCTTCGGATACTTCTGGACGGCAATAAGAGAACATTTCTACCTTGTTGAACTGGTGTACCCGAATAATTCCGCGCACATCTTTTCCATGGGAACCTGACTCCCGCCGGTAACAGGCTGACCATCCGGAATACCGTAGAGGCTCTTCCCCTAGTTCCAGGATTTCCCCGCCGTGATAACCGCCGAGGGCGACCTCGGAGGTACCTACCAGGTAGAGGTCATCGGCAGGTAGGTAGTAGATTTCTTCGGAATGTTCAGTTAAGAATCCGGTTCCACGCATGGTGTCGGGAGTGACCAAGGTGGGAGTAGTCATGGGGATAAATCCATGCTGCTCTGCCAAATCCCAGGCGCAGGTGAGCAGTGCCAGTTCCAGACGTGCCCCGATTCCTCGTAGATAGTAGAAACGGGAGCCAGATACTTTAGCGCCTCGCTTAACGTCGATTGCCTGCAGCATCTCCCCGATTTCCAGATGGTCACGGACTTTGATGCCCTCGGCTGCAAAATCGCGAATCTTCGCGCCGCGGTGGGCAAGAACTGCATAGTCATCCTCACCCCCCGAGGGAATCCCGGGAATGATGATATTGGGCAGTGCCGCCAGCAGATCCTGTGCTTTTGTGGAAGCTACTCCCGCCTCGGCCTCGGCTTCTTTAACTTTTCCCGCCAGTTCTTTAGCTTTGGCAAGTACTTGAGGCCGCTCACTGGGAT
>OBZH01000764.1_pt1 | contig 29089 bp, 15 predicted proteins | sample 1476881 | NCBI WGS metagenome assembly OBZH01 (sample SAMEA2580230, study PRJEB22360) | human gut metagenome | biome: human gut; feature: human-associated habitat; material: faeces | place: Denmark | collected 2008/2010 | reverse complement strand
GTTAGCTGTCGGAGTAGAAGTTACTTCGATTACGAATGCTTCAGCTTCCTTAGCACTCTTGCCATAGACCAAGTTACCGTTGATTACATATACATATGAACCATCTTCAACGTTCTTCAAAACATAGTCGCCATCTTCGTTTTCTGTGATCGTGAATTTGAATGCATCAATAGCTTTACCTGCGACTTTTTGGTCGCCGATCATCAATGTATCTTCACCAGCTACACGTGCAGCATCCATGAACATGATGCGGTTTACGCCATTGCTATACTTGGTGCTCGCTACGATAGCGTCTTTTTCTTTCTTGTCGATCTTATCGTACTCGTAAGCCTGTTCTGCAATTTCAGCCAGTCTTTCACCTGTCACCATCATCTTGCCTGCGTAAGAGATAAAGAATTTCGGAGTAGCGAAACCTTCTACGTTTACGGAGTCAATCCACAAGGCGGCAGCTTCTGTAGCCAAAACAGCAGCGTTATTAGCATCGGCTGTAATGAAGTTTGCTCTATCGACTGCTTCAAATGTCATGTGCTTGCTGTCCGGTTCCAAAGAAGGAGCGGCATCAAGGTCGATGATATCAAAGAGGGCGATAGATTCACCAGTACCACCATTAACAACTTTATTACCGTCTATTTTAGTATAACCAGCAATCGCTGTTGTACTTGGTGCATATACAATTGCATACGTGCCTTTGCCCTTTTCCTTCAAAAGGAATGTTGTCTTATCTGTTGCAACTAATTGTGTATTCCAGCCTGAACCCAGTTTCAATTCTCCAGCCTGAATTGAGTAGGAGTAAGCCTGGCGAAGTGTGTCGGCAGGGTAGTCAGCGCCATCAGCCTTTTTACCATTTTTACCCTTTACAACAACCCATTTCTCACCATTGTAGAAGCTGTATGCTCCAGTTTCTACTACTGTAGCCTCTTCGCTACGGATCAGCTCCCATTCAGAACCTGCGTGAGGAACAACACTTACATCTTTTCTTTCATCTGCACCAATTTTCATAAACAAGTCAACAGCTTCATCTCCTTCATTGTCAAACGTTCCGTTTGTCACAAACGCGAATTTCTGTCCCTTAGCAGACAACGTATTATAGTAACCGTTGGTAGCAGCTTTATCGTAATCAGCAACTTTAGCCAATGTGATGGTTTCAACATTAGCATAGTCACTGATCATCACTTTATATGTGTTCTCGCCTTCAGCTTCATACAAGGCAATACCTGTAACTTTCTGTGCCGGATTGTGTACGTTGATCAGTTCGATCGTATTGTTGTTCTTGTTACCAGAAACCAACCACTGTCCTTGCGGATGAGCGAACTCGGCAGAAGATACTTTATCATACAGCTGAACAGCAGAACATGCTTCGTTCATACCGAAAGCATAAGTTTTCTTGCTATCCTTAACTGTAGCTGTTACATTTACAATCAACATTCTTTCGTTTGCAACTTCTGTAGCAGCAACACGTGTACCTTTTCCAACCGTAACAGCCATGAACTTAGAGTGAGAATCATAAGCAACAGAAGCCAGCTGGCGAACTGTCTCATCGTTTGTCACTTTACCAAAAGTAACATTAACATTTGTAGCATCATCACTTACTTTTACACCCTTCTGGACGATTGCGTAAGCACCTTTTCCGATATTAGTGGCAGACTCTTCTGCGTAAAAAATAATGTTCTTGCCATTGATTTTTTCATCATCAACAGCCTTTTTAAACTCAGCACCAGTCATACGTTTGTAGTAATAACCGTTTTCCGGGTTAGCCAATTCAGAGTTTTTAACACGTTCGCTTGTCAAAACGATGTATTCATCATCATCCTCATCTTTCGTACCTTTATCGTCAACCAATTTAAAGCCAAGAGCGTCACCTTCAACTTCTTTAACGCTTACATTTTCAAACACATCCGTATCCTCCAATGTTTCCGGGAACTCCAGTGTAAAGTTATCTCCGAACTTGTTTGCAAAGTCTTTTGCAGAGACTTGTTTGTTGTAGATTTCGTAGAGGGTACAGCAATCCTTAACAACCAGGTTGCTACCACCTGAAGTTAATGTCGGTTCCCAATTGACTCCATCTGTAGCCAATTTCAAACCCAAATAGAGAGTTTCTCCAGAAATAGCAGCTTGCAATTTATTATCAGTTCCTAAAGAAAACCAACGAAGTGTTTTCGTTGCATCATTTGCTTCTTTCTTACCTGCGACAACATAAACACCATTGTCCTTTTTAAAAGCCAAATACTGTTCACCGGAAATGTTTTTAAATGCGTAGTAAGAAACGCCATTTTCTGTTTTAGTCTCAACAGTCCACTGTGCATTTTCTGCAGAATTAGCGGCTGTCACATTTTCATCATTAACATACCCATTCAGCGTAAAAGCCTGAAGTTCTTGTTTGGTATCCGAATGTACCCCTGCCAAGTAATAAGCACGACCACTTACTTGCTTTCCCCACTCGATACTACGCCCATCTAACTGTGCGTAAACCGAGAAAGAACTACCGGCCACCAGGGCGGCAGCCAAAAGAGTAGAAAATCTCTTGTTCATAATCTAAAATGTTTAATTAATAATAATATGTATATTGAATATCGTTCTTACTTCCTGTTTAACAGGTTTTTACCAAATTCCTGTATTTTGACGAGAGAAAACGTACGTTTTTTCGCCATTTTTCTTTTCACATACCTATACTTCTTATTAATAACGACTTACATTACAAAAAAGCAACTAAAACCATACAGAAAAGTAACTGTTTTCAACCACTCGCCAAGTCTCCACACATCTCCATTAAAATAAAGATTATCAATCATATACAAACTAATCTCCTTTTATCCTCATCGGAGGCGAAAAACGGCAAAAACTGCAGATTTCGTAATTTCCTCTTGGAAAAGCCTCCCCTTTTGTTAAAGATATACAAAATACGGTGTATTGGCTGCTTAGCATAATAATGGTATCAAGACTTGCAAAACCTTACATTATTATATATCTTTACATCAGCGTCCGTCACAAACGGATCAAATGACTACAACACATTATATAATATATGAAAGAAAAAATCAACGCCTCCGCCATCCCGGACGCTTACCTACTCTGCATGAACCAAGACTGCCCGAAAGCCACTGGCTGCCTGAGGCGCATCGCCGAGCAACAAATCAGTGATAAAGTGAGACTATGGCGGGTCATCAGTCCCAAATACCAAAAGAACCAAACCGGCGACTGCCCCTATTTCCGCCCTTCCGGCAAGCAGACTTATGCACTCGGTTTCATCGGGATGCTGGAGCGGATGCCCTACCGGCAAATGCAAGAAGCTGCCAGCAGGCTCTTGAACCATTTCGGGCGCAGAACATACTATCGAGTGCGCAAAGGCGAACGGCCTCTCTCACCGAACGAGCAAAAAAGCATTTTGAATATACTGGAACAGTGTGGCATCGGTGATCCAGGCAAGTTCGATGCCTATTTCGAAACATACGACTGGTAGCCTGTGACCGGTTACATACCGATGTAACTGTTGTGCCATACCTATGTAACGGCTGTTTCCTGCCAAGGGAACGACTGTGCCATGCCGATGAAACTGCTGTGCCATGCCGATGGAATTTGTGTGGCACTACTGTGTCACACAAATTATCCCTCGTCGAACAATTGATACCCCTGTAAAGAAAGGAACCGATTCCCTAATAAAAAAGAAGCCTCTCTTCACAGAGGGGCTTCTTTTTTATATCGAAAATAACCAATAAAAACTTTCCGATATAGTTAATCATCTTATATGCTTACATAATTAGCAAAAGGTTTTGATATAGCGATTATACTAATAGTGTTACTTTCTTAATGACATTGCAAAGATACGGGCACCTCCGGCCTCCTACAATACCTATATGTGAGTAAAAAAATGCCTTTTGCTACCTAATCAGGGTGATATTTAAACAAAAAGAACCGTTTTTCTCAAAACAGTTCTTCTTTTGTTGCAAGGAAAACCAATAAAAATCCCCGCTGTTGTTATTTACTTTAAAATAAACATTACATTGACATTCTATCGATAAGGTTCCGGTCGACGATTATACCTAATCATGATACATAATTGACAGAAGCAAAGGTATGAGCGGACAATCATTAACACAATACCTACAAATATGTATATTTGTCTTTACCCTCCCTAATTATAGGGATTTCATGATATTTTTCTTGTGAAAATGCACACAATACCTACAAATAGGTAACATCGACACCTTTTTACCTACTAATTGCGATTGCACACCGTTCGTAGCCCCTCTAATTTTGCCAAAAATTAAAAAACGCAATGAAAAGGTTAACTAATTTATTAGCAATCACTCTACTAACCTCTTGTGCAACGGCTTTTGCACAAGAACAAGAAGAAACAACGACAGGAAAATCCGCAGTGGAACAATCCGCAGATATTTATGCCTCCGGATATAACAAATTCCGCTTCGGCGGATATGGGGAAATCCTCGCGAACTTTATGGACTACGGCATCAACCGCTTCCGGGGTACGGACAACGGAAGCAAGAAAGACCATCGCAATTCGATCTCCATTCCTCGTTTTGTCCTGGCTTTCGATTACAAATTCAATTCCCAATGGATATTAGGAGCAGAAATAGAATTTGAGGCAGGAGGTACGGGAAGTGCCTATGAGATAGAGAACACAGAAAACGGAGAATATGAAATGGAGGTGGAAAAAGGCGGTGAAGTCGCTTTGGAACAATTCCACATCACACGTCTTGTCCATCCGGCCTTCAATGTCCGCGCCGGCCATCTGATCGTCCCGGTCGGCTTGACCAACGAGCAGCACGAGCCGATCAACTTCTTCGGGACTTCCCGTCCGGAAGGCGAAACGACTCTCCTTCCTTCCACCTGGCATGAAAACGGTATCGAAGTGTTCGGTACGTTCGGCCGAGGCTACACACGTTTCAACTACCAGGCTTTGGTCGTTGCCGGATTGAACGCCAACGGGTTCGACCGCAATACATGGGTTGCCGGCGGCAAGCAGGGACTGTTCGAAACAGACAACTTCACCTCGCCGGGCTACGTGGCCCGCCTGAACTATTTAGGGGTACCGGGATTGAAAATAGGCGGTTCCTTCTACTATTGCCACAACACAGGAGCCAATTCCGACAAACCGGAGACCTACGTCAAATATGGGAACATACCTTTGCGCATCTATACGGCCGACCTGCAATATAAAAACAAATATGTCACCGCACGTGCCAACATGATATACGGTAATCTGAGTAAAGCCGACGACCTCAGCAACGTCAACAACCACCAGAGTGGCGGTTCTCCTTACACACAGACAACCCCGATCGCCAAACGTGCGGTCAGCTACGGTGGTGAAGTGGGCTTCAACCTGCGTGCGGTTTGCAAAGACAACAGGAATGTGCCTGTAATCTATCCGTTCGTTCACTACGAATACTACAACCCGCAGGAGAAAGGCGAAGGCAAACACACGATGGACTTACGCAACAAAGTAAGTATGTGGACAGCCGGCGCCAACTGGTACGCTCTACCTAACCTTGTCGTAAAAGCGGACTACACGACACGCAAAATCGGAGGCGGTAAATATAACAGTGAAAACGAATTCAGCCTGGCTATCGCCTACATCGGCTGGTTCCTCAGCAAATAAAAACAACATAAACAATTTAATAACTTATCAATAAAATGAAAAAGAAAAATTATTTCTATCTGGCAGCCTTATCGCTCGCCATGACATTCTCAATGGGAGCATGTAGCGACAACGACGATCCCACGCCTGATGGTGGCGGAAAAGATCCGGTTAGCCTGGACTACAGTTCTGAAAACGCCGTTGCATGGGGTAACTATATGTACAACGTGGCAATGTTGCTGAACAACGATGCGACCACGCTCTACAATTCCTGGGTAACGGATTATGTCGACGAGCAAGGTTCACACGGTCCATACGCCACGATCTTCAAAGATCAGACTGCCGGCGCTTACCAAAGCCCTCTTTCGTGTATCGAGGAAATGATCGAAAGCGGTATGTGGAACATCGCCAACGAAGTCGGTGACGCCAAGATCAAAGACCCGTATACCAAATATACCAGCGGTGACAAGGAAGGCGGTCTTTATGCCGTCGAATCATGGTATAGCTGGCACTCACGAGACGACTATACGAACAATATTTTCTCCATCCGTAACACCTACTACGGCCGTATCGACGACAACGACGTGTCCAAAGTAGACGGAAACCTGAGCGCTTTCAACTCTTACAAGGATTTCGACGATGAAGGGGATATCGCAGAGCACTCGCTTTCTAAACTGATCGCTTCTACCAATCCGGATCTCGACGAAGAAATCAAAACACTGATTTTCGCTTCTGCAAAGGCGATTCAGGCTATTCCGCAACCGTTCCGCAACAACATCGACAGCGAAGAGGCTGTTGCTGCAATGAACACCTGCATGGAACTGGCCAACCTGCTGTTGAACGAAGTAAAGCCGTATGTAAACCAGACTTTCGGTGACCCTGAATACGACGATGATTTGGATGCGATAGCCGAACAGTTTGTCGATGCAGTCGTTCTTCCGACTTATAAAGACTTGCAGGAAAAGAACAAGCTTTTGCTGGATGCGGTAAACCAGTTCAGACAGAACCCGAGCAACGACAACTTCGAAAAGGCCTGCAACTTATGGATTACGGCCCGCGAACCGTGGGAAAAGAGCGAAGCTTTCCTTATCGGACCGGTTGCCAACTTAGGCTTGGACCCGAACATGGACAGCTGGCCTCTGGACCAGAACGGTATCGTACAGGTATTGAATTCCCAGAACTGGGATGATCTGGAATGGAGCGGAAACTTCGACGAAGAAGACGAAGCCATCGGAGCTGCACAGAGCGTACGTGGTTACCATACATTGGAATATCTCCTGTTCAAAGACGGACAACCCCGTACTGTCGACGGAGCAAAATAAACATGCCTCTGAGACTACAAACTTGATAATAGATCATGACAAACCTTGAAGCAGCAGACAAATGCCCGCTGTTTCAGGGTTTCAGAGTTATTACACAATGTGACTCGCGTTATTCGGAAACAAATTCAGAAAACCAATAAAATGATATGAAGCAATCTTACCTGTTAGCATCCTCGCTATTCCTGCTCTTTTCATGCGTAGCTTGTGAAGAGGACGATAAAATGGATATGGATAAAATAGATGTCCCGAACGGATATGCGCTGTCAGCAGGGACTTCAACGATTTTCCTAAACTCATCGGTCGCCTATGATACGAACGCCGACTGGATAACAGGAGCCAACTCGATCCGTTTCAACAACGGCGACGGCCTCTACGACGACGTACGCACCAGTAACAACGGCGACGGAGGTGGCCTCGGACCTGTCTATGCCGGTTATTCTTGCGGCAGTTGCCACCGCAATGCAGGAAGAACCAAACCGACATTGTGGGAGAACGGCGGATCAGGCAACTACGGTTTCTCTTCCATGCTGGTTTATATCTCCCGTCGCAACGGTGCTTTCTTCCGCGACTATGGGCGTGTATTGCACGATCAGGCCATCTACGGCGTCAAACCAGAAGGTAAGCTGTCCGTCACATACGACAAACAGACTTTTTCTTTCCCCGACGGGGAGACTTACGAACTATGCAAACCTAATTACACGATAACCGAATGGTATAAAGACAGTATCGCCCCGGAAGATTTGTTCTGTACCGTACGCATCCCGTTACGCCACGTCGGCATGGGACAGATGATGGCTATCGACCGTCGGGAAATCGAAGCACTCGCAGCCAAAAGCAATTATCCTGAATATGGCATCAGCGGACGTTGCAACTATATCACCGAAAAGGGCGTCACCGGTGTCGGCCTTTCCGGTAACAAGGCACAGCATCTCGACCTGACCGTCGAACTGGGCTTCTCAAGCGATATGGGTGTGACAAACAGCCGCTATCCGGAAGAGATTTGCGAAGGGCAGGCTCAGATCAACCAAGGCAGCATGATGGGACTCTCGTATGACCAGCTCGACATATCGACCGCCGATATGGAAGATGTGGACCTTTATATGCAAAGCCTCGGCGTACCGGCACGGCGCAACATAAACGCCCCTCAGGTCATCTTAGGAGAACAAAAGTTTTACGAAGCGAAATGCCATCTCTGCCACGTCACTACGCTGCACACGCAAGCGGGCGGTTCCACACTGCTCAACGGTACACGTTTGCCATGGCTCGGCGGACAGACCATACATCCTTATTCTGATTTCCTACTGCATGACATGGGGTCGGAGATCATGGGGGTCGGGTTGAACGACAATTATGTCAGTGGTCTGGCACGAGGAAACGAATGGCGTACTACGCCGCTTTGGGGTATCGGGCTGCAGGAGAAAGTCAACGGTCATACCTATTTCCTTCATGACGGACGCGCCCGCAACCTGACCGAAGCCATCATGTGGCATGGAGGCGAAGGGGAAGCCTCCAAAAATTTATTCAAACAAATGAGCAAGGAAGAGCGTGAGGCAGTGATCGCATTCCTCAACTCCTTATAATTTACCCATAAGACAAATTAAAATGAAACAACTGATAATCACAATTGCAGCATTATTACTATTGCCGTTGACCGTCACGGCCCAATATGAGGAAGATACGGAAAACGGTGTCGTATCACTAAACGGCAAAGAAGGTTTTACGATCGCCACCAAAAAGGGGGATTTCGTTTTCAAACCTTATATGCTGGTTCAGACCAGTGCCAATATCAATTACTACGATGATGAAGGACTGGACCCGGCCTACAATCAGGATAATATACACAACAGCGGTTTCTCGATCCCTTATGCCATCCTCGGTTTTACGGGCAAGGCATTCAACCGGGTGACATTCAACCTCTCCATCAATGCAGCCGGAAGCGGAGGGAACATCTTGCAACAGGCTTGGTTCGACGTGGAGATGAAGAAAAGTTTTGCTATACGTGTCGGCAAGTTCAAGACTCCGTTCTCACACGCTTACCTGACTACGTTGGGCGAAACGTTAATGCCGACATTGCCGACATCGCTCACCTCATCCGTTATCCTGCCTTATTCTCTTAATGCCGTGACACCAAATATCGGCATGGGATTCGATCTCGGAGTGGAAGTGCATGGATTGGTAAAGGAGAAGTTCGGCTACGAAGTGGGGATCTTCAACGGAACGGGAAGTACCGTCAACGTAGCGTCCAAAACGTTCAGCGACGACTGGCATATCCCGTCATTGCTGTATGCCGGCCGCGTCACTTACATGCCGAAAGGCGTCATGCCGTCCAACCAGGGCAGTCCGAACCGTTTGAAGGAAGACAAAATGCTGTTCGGCCTTTCCACTTCATTGAATGTGGAGAGCGAGAGCGAAAGTACGAACGACTTCCGTGCAGGAGCTGAATTCGCCATGCTGAAGAACCGCCTGTACCTCGGTGCTGAAATCTATTATATGAACGTAGGTTTTACCAAACGGCAGAAAATCAACGAGAGCTATAATTACTTAGGAGGGTATGTGCAAGGCGGTTATTTCGTTACCAATAAATTGCAGGCGACAGCCCGCTATGACTTCTTCAACCGCAATGGATTGGACACAAACGGTTTCCTGAATATGCCGGCCGTCGGATTCAACTATTTCTTCACCGGCTGTAACCTGAAACTGCAAGCCATGTATCAATTCATCGGGCGTACCGGACACGACACACAGCTTGATCGCGACAACGACGACTTAGGATTGGCCATGCATTCCGGAACTGTCTTACTTCAGTACACTTTCTAATCTCAACGTCATGAAAAAAGAAATTTATTCATTCATCTCCGGGCTGTTGCTCTTTTCCGGTCTTGCCATCTCCTGTGACGACGGCAAGATATATGATGAAAACAATCAGACGGAAAGAGAGGGAGGGACGGTGAAGTTGACCGCCAAAATCAGCGGGGTAGATTCCTGGCCGGGCGGTTACAGCGTCGTGCTGGCCGGATTCACTCCCGACAATGCTTTCGCCCAAACAGCAAAAGGGATTAGCCAGACAGACGACGGGACGATAGACATGGTCTTGGCCGGTATTCCCAGCGAGGTCACACAGATCGAAGTTTGTGTCATCAACAAGCTGCGCAAAAGGATCGCCAGTTTTTATGCCGCCGACTATACGGAACAGGCGGATACTATACGGCTGAACGCCGGAAATCTGGACGCCGGTATGTTCAACAGCGTCCAGACCGAAATCTTCAACCGTTCCTGTACGGCTTGCCACGGAGGGAGTACGGAACCTGCTGCAGGGCTGTACCTTACGGAAGGTAAAAGCTACAAGGCGCTGGTCGATGTCGTAGCCGATAAAAGCGAGGAAGGGCTGAAGCTGGTCAAGCCGGGAAGTGCGGAGGAAAGTTTCTTGCACGTCATCTTGCACGAGAACATTGTCAAATACGATCATACCAACATCATTACAACGTCCAGCACCCTGACGTTGCTTGACGATTGGATCAATAACGGAGCTAAAGAATAAGAGAAAGCACATATTACATGGATTATATCAAAAAGACATATACAGACAAAGCTGTCGAAGTTCAAATTTCTTCTTTTGCCGGGAAAGGCGGGGTAACCGAATATCACGTCCTGCTCGCTATTACAGACCAAACATTGCCGTTTTCCGGACAACTTCAGAACCTCCAGCAGGCCTATGCGGCAGTTGTCCAAGAGGCATTACCCAAGAATGCGACTGCCGTTTTCCGACGCTATTTCCTGAGCGACACAGCCAACCAGGCCGATTTAGTGATGGCCTGGGAATGCGAAAATTCCTATTGCCCGCTTTCCGTTGTGGAACAGGCTCCACTGAACGGGAGCAAAATAGCCATGTGGATTTGGTTCCAGACCGGTATCACCGTCGAAACGATCAAAAACGGAATGTCGAAGGCCAAACACAACCACTATACACAATACTGGACCGGAGGCTCTTGCAACAGAGCTTCCAACTCCGAATACCAGACACGACTTTTGCTGAACGATTACGTGTTGCAACTGACCGAACAGGGATGCAAATTGGCAAACGATTGCATCCGTACTTGGTTCTTCGTCCAAAATGTGGATGTCAACTATGCCGGTGTCGTCAAGGCTCGCAAAGAGGTTTTCGTCACGCAAGACCTGACGGAAAAAACTCATTATATTTCCAGTACGGGAATAGAAGGACGCCATGCCGATCCGAATGTTTTTGTCCAGATGGATACCTATGCCGTAAAAGGTTTGCAACCCGGGCAAATCCAGTTCCTCTATGCTCCCACCCATCTGAATCCGACCTACGAATACGGGGTGACTTTCGAACGGGGGACAGCCGTAACCTATGGCGACCGGAAACAAATCTTCATCTCCGGAACCGCGAGCATCGACAACAAAGGCGAGATCGTATATCCGGGGGATATCCTGAAACAGGCGGAACGTATGCTGGAAAATATCGACGTCTTATTGCAGGAAGCGGGTGCCGGATTGCAAGACATTATGCAGGCGATCGTCTACTTGCGTGACCCGGCCGATTATGTCGTGGTCAAGCAATATATCGAAAGCCGGTATCCGTCGTTCCCCCATCTGATCGTACATGCTCCCGTGTGCCGTCCGGGCTGGCTGATCGAAACGGAATGCATAGCTGTCGTACCGGCGGATGAACCTCAATATGCATGCTTATAATCAACCTACTATACAAATAATAAAAGATATGGGAAACATGAAGAACGGAAAATACAGGGAAACAAGTAAGATGAGTGACCTGATATGCGAGAATTATCCGATGGTCCTTGTGATGAGCCGCTTCGGTATCGACCTGGGGTTCGGAGAGAAAAACATCGGGGAAGTATGCCGGCAGAATAAGATCGACACATATACATTCCTGACTGTCGTCAACTTTCTGACGGAAACGGAGACAATCCCGGCAGCGGAGGTCCATAAAGATATCTCCATCTCTTCGCTTATCACTTATCTGCATAATGCACACGACTATTTCCTGAACTTCCGTCTTCCCCATATCCGCCACAAACTGACAGAGGCAATCGTGAGCTGCCCGAAAGATGTGGCCTTCGTGATCCGCCGCTTTTTCGACGAATATGCCGAAGAGGTACACAAACATATGTCGTACGAAGAGAAAACCGTCTTTCCGTATGTCCGTAATTTGCTGGAAGGAAAGAAAGACCCGAAATATAACATCACCATCTTCCGTAAGCGGCACGACCAGATCGAGATGAAAATTACGGAACTGAAGAACCTGATCCTGAAGTATTATCCGGGACCGGACAGTAACCTGCTCAACAGCGTCCTATTCGATATCTTCGCGACGGAACAGGATCTTGCTTCTCATAACCGGGTAGAAGACTATATCTTCGTACCAGCTATTCTATCTTTAGAAAAACAATAAAACCACCTGCCATGTCCACTAACATCAAAATAGCGATAGCCGAATCGTCCGCCATCATCCGGTGCGGACTGGAAACGCTGCTGAAACGCTTACCCGGATTCCGTATCCAGATATCCGAGATAACAGCGGCAGACTGTCTGACAGAGGGCTTACGCATTTATAAGCCGGACATTCTGATTATGAATCCTTCCATTCCCGGAAACTTCAATCTGCAACATCTGAAAGACGAATGCGGCTGCCCGGATATGAAATGCTTCGCCCTTTTATATAATGTGAGCGACCCGTTCCTGCTTCGCCCCTACGACGACCAGATATCCGTATACGACAGTGCGGACGAGTTGAAGCACAAGCTGGAACGCCTCAACACCGAAGAAGTGCCGCCCGAAGAAGGGGAAAGCGATGACCAGCAGACACTGAGCAGCCGGGAAAAAGAGATTGTCGTCTGCGTGGTGAAAGGCATGACAAACCGGGAGATTGCAGACCGGTTGTATCTCTCCACCCATACCGTCATCACACACCGACGGAATATCGCACGAAAATTACAGGTACACAGTGCCAGCGGCTTGACCGTCTATGCCATCGTAAACAAATTGATAGAGTTGAAGGACTTGAACGGTTGACAAACAGTATCACACCTTACTTTATTAAGTAATTTTCAACTCTCAATTTTCAATTTTCCATTAAATAGCCTTATTTTTACGATTCATACCGCAAAAACACACAGACATGAACCTGATAAGGAAAACATACGGCACGACAGAGGTACAAATCACCTCATTCCAATCTTCCAAAGGTATAACGGAATACCATATCTTCTTCCAACAGACGGACTGCATGGAGGATTTCCACACCCAGTTACAGCATATACAAGATGTTTACACCCATTCAGTCGAAGAGTTGCCAGGTAATCCGGCTACCATTTTCCGGCGTTATTTCCTGAGCGACGTCACCAACCAGACGGATGAACTGATGGAACGGGAACGGCTTTTCCCCTACTGCGCACTGTCAATCGTACAGCAGGCTCCGATGAACGGTACGAAGATTGCACTGTGGGCCTGGTTGCAGACAGGTGTGCAGACACAGGTATTGCCAAGCGGATTGTTTGAGGCGCATCACGGTGCATACGGCCAGCTTTTAGGCGCCAACCAGTGCAACAGGGCGGCCAATTCGGAATATCAGACCCGCCTGATTTTCCGCGATTATATCCTGCGATTGACGGAAGCCAATTGCACATTGGCGGCAAACTGCCTGCGCACGTGGATCTTCGTACAGAATGTAGACGTAAATTATCCAGGTGTGGTAAAAGCCCGTAAAGAGGTGTTCGCGACACAGAACCTGACGGAAGAGACTCACTTCATCGCCAGTACAGGGATCGAGGGCCGCTATTTCGACCCGATGGTATTTGTGACAATGGACACATATGCTGTTTCCGGTATCCGTCCCGAACAAATCCGCTATCTATATGCTCCCGAACACTTGAACCGCACATATGAATATGGTGTTACGTTCGAACGGGGCACAGCTGTCACATATGGCGACCGTCGCCATATTTTTATATCTGGCACGGCCAGCATCGACCGATACGGAGAAATCGTACATGCCGGCGATGTCATGAAACAGGCTTCCCGTATGCTCGAAAACATCGAAGCCCTGCTGAAAGAAGCGGATGCCACTTTGAATGATATCATGCAGGCGGTAATCTATATCCGCGATACGGCTGATTATGCACGAGTCAAGCAATATATGGATGAGCACCATCCCGCCCTTCCTTATATCATCGTGCGTGCTCCGGTTTGCCGGACCGGCTGGCTGGTCGAAATGGAATGTACGGCGGTGACTGCAAATGGGGATGAACGGTTTGCAGCACTTTAGCCATTCGGGCTAAACCTTTATCATAATAACAACGAAACCCCGGCAGAATTACTCCACCGGGGCTTGTTTTTTGTCTGCTTTCCTTCCTCACAGAAGTACAGGCAGCGTTCTTATTTTTTACTTTAGTATTAATGTACCACTTGTTCGCCCTCGCGGGGTAATTGAACGGTCGGAAAGACCGGACACGTGGTCATTATTTGATTTATAAAATCTTTATTTCAATCTAAGTAGAGATACGATGATATATCTCTACCTTATGATGAATATGTCGTTATTACTTAACGATAGCCTTAACAGCCTCTTCGCCTTCAACAGCTACTACAACTACACCCTGAGGAGCAGCAATTGTAGCATCGCTTGAAGTGATAACCGTGTTAGCTACTGTCTGACCTAAGATATTAGTTACAACAACTTTCTTACCGGCTGCGTTAGCAACACGTACAGCACCCTGTTGAGCGATTACTGTTACTTCTGATGTTGCAATTTCTTCGTTGTCTGTTGCCAGATCATCTTCAGAACCGTTAGCAATATTAAATACCAGAGCATTATCTTCGCTACCTCCTAATTTTGCTTTTTCAAATTCTGTATCGTTAGATAATACCAAGCAACCATTCTGGCTCTTCAACCACTGACCAAATTTCGGAGCGATATCTGCATCACCAGCAGCTTTGTTAGATTCAATCAAGAAAGCAACATCTAATGATTCATCAACAGCTTCTGTTGCAGCAGCAACCTTTTCAGGAGCGATGAAGCGGAATGACCATGTATAATTATGATGCTTATCTGTCAAAGCAGCCAAATCAATAATCTTATCAGTATTGTTTGTAGCCTTATAATTTGCAATGATTTTTGCAGTATCCAAATCAGCCAATTTCTGATTTTCAAAGCCATTAGTCAAGAAAATCAAGCTATCGCCAATATGCATAGCGTCAACGAATCCAACACGTGTATATTTACCGAACTGATACAGTTTATCTGCATTTTCTGCATTCAAAGAGTCTGCAAAGCTTACCAGATATTTAGCTCTGATGTAACCAGCCTTACCCGGAGTTGCATGTGAACAATGATAAGCATCCAATTCATTACCATCCGCATCTACGCCATGATTATGTTCCAACGGACAAGGTATTGCGTCCACACCCGGCTGAACTTCACGATTTACATAAACGAAATACTGAGGTTTAATATAGCCACGAGTCGTTTTATTAATAACTGCCGAGTCAACATAGAATGACAAACCGGTAGCTTTATCGGCAGTCCAAATACCCAAATAGTCAACTTCTTCGTTCTGGAACTTTTCGTTGTTTTCATCCATCAAATATTCATCACGATAATATTCTTTGAATTTCAATACCTTAACAGAATCTTCCTGACCTTTTACCGCATTTTCCAAAGCAGTGTTGAAGCGACGATACAGCGGAGTGTTATCCAAATTGATTGCGAATGCAGAAGTTCTTGTTTCCTTCAACGGCTGAATCTTCAGTGTTGCATCCAATATGTCATCCGTTACACCAGCTTTATAAGAGCCTATCTTATTGTTTTCTGCACTGTTATAAACAGCCTCTACGATTGCATAATAATCTTCACCTTCATAATGGTTGTTTTCTTTGAAGAAGAACTTGCGATTAGCATTGGAATATTCAGACATTGCATATTTCTGTTCATCAGCTCTCCACATATAAGTATTACCTAAAGCAATAGCATATTCAGCTCTGTACAGAACCTTTACGCCGGCTTTCTTTGCAATAGCTTTAGTAACACCATAACTTCCGATTTCACCTTCGATCAAGCGGAAAGCATCTTTGCCATTCAAAACATTTAACAATGAATCACCTTCGTTCTTTGCCAAATATTTGCTGTTTTCACCTGTTGCATACGGATGCAAATACTTAAATGTATATTCACCTAACAGATATTCAGCATCTTTGATATTCTTATAACCCAGCAAAGAGTCACCATATGCTTCAGGATATTCGTCTTTGTCTACAGCTTCGAATGTCAAAGAGTCTGTCGCAATTGCAACTCCATTCAATGTCAATGCAGAGTTGATGTAAACATACTTAGCACCTTCGTTTGCATACAACTGAATAGTTTCATCATCCGCATATTCACGGTTGTTGATAGAAACCGGAGATGTTTCAGCTAATTTGTCATTAGACTGAGTCTTAAATACTACCCACTGGAATGCCGGCATATGAGCAGGAAGTTGTTCTTCCTCTTTAACAGTTACCCATTCATATTCAGTTCCATTCTTATGGATCGGACTTGTCAAATACTGGCCTTTCGCATTTCTGATGAAATACAAGCCGTTGTCAACAGATACTTTGCCTGTGCCTTTGGAATCACAACCTGCAAAACCGAAAGAAATTTCAGTTTCTTTCTTATCGTTGATAGTCATGATACGGATTTCGTCTGCTGCAACCAGGTCTTGAACGGTTACATAGTTCTTACCATCAGTATTAGTGGTAATCGTCGATTTGTTTGTCTCATCAGAGAATATACCATCTCCATTATTGTCATAAGTAGCCTGTTTTACCTGAATCACCAAACTGTCTTTAGAAGGCCAGTAAGTAAACATGAACTTGGACTGGTCGTTCAATGCTGCACCAAGAGAATCCGCAACAGTTCTATGTCCGGTTGTATTCTTGCTCAATACAGCGTGATTCAACTGCTGAGTATTGAAAGCCAAGAATTTTTCACCGTTTACATTGGCATAAGCAGTATCCACATATACATATACACTATCTTTCGCCAACTTGTCGTTTTCACTTGTAAGCACACGTACAAAATTAGCGTCTTCACTATCCTCAGCCCAGAACTTATATTCGCTGAAGTAGTTTACCAAGCTTGTCTTGTTCTTGTCTTCTTTAAATTTCAGCTTGACACCTTTATCTGCATCCTGCATACCAAAAATCGTATTAATTGCAGTAGCACTCAACACAATAGGATTAGCTTCTGTCAAAGTAAAATGTACCAGATCATTGGAAGCAACCTGACCCTCGACATCCGTTGCAAGCATTTTTTTCAGACCGACCTGATTATTGGCTGTATGGATTGCAACAACAGAGTCTTTTGTAAAATAAGAATACAATGGTCTTTCTTCTTCTACACCTGAAGCATATACTTTAGAAAAAGCCCATCCTTCAATTTCACCACCGGCAATAACATTTCCCTGTGTAGTCCCGAATAAATTAGCAGCTGTAACACCTTCTAAGCCATCCAATGTAACAGTCAAATACTGGCCTGTAGCTTTATTAAGGAAGTCATAAATAGGTTCTTTACCAAAACCTTCTTCTGTAACGGTCACACACCACAATGTGTTGGCCAAGTTCTCGGAATCGAGATCTCCTGATTGTGTCACAGTCAATTTCCCGTCTGCATCCATGCTCAGGAAATTATTGCTTTTATTCTTCAACTGGTACAAACCTGAATTTGCACCCTCTGTAAGAACAATAGCGGGATTTACTGCAGCATTAGCAGACATCGCACCGAACAGCGCAACACCTGCCAAAAGAGTAGAAAACTTTTTGTTCATAATTCTAAATTTAATATTAATACTAATGTTTATAAAAAGTTCAGTTCTATCGTACGTTTGTTAACTATTGTCTTTTGAAATCGAAAACGTACGTTTTTTTTCGTCATTTTTTTCAAGGTGCCGGAAAGTTCGTATTAAAAAGAGCGTTTTTCGTACTTGTTAAGCTATCTGATTGATAAGAAAGGATATAGAAAAGGAAATTTTCTTTGAGAAAAGGATTGCAGGTTCAAAAAGTAGTTGTATTTTTGTAGCTGAAAAATGACGAATTTAAACGTACGTTTTCATTAGTCATTTTGAAATGAAATCCTATCCTTTTAAAGCTCAACATCTTATATCTGATTTTACGCCCTATTTCACCCCTAAAATTCCTCATTTACGCGTACATTATATAAATCAGCACATTCCTATTAATCAGATTGTTACAAAAATCACCCAAATGCAAAAAACTCCTTTTTTGCGAATTACTGCCAAAAACAGCCCTTTTTAACCCCTATACAAGACTGATATTTTTTTAAGTTTCAAGACTTGGCACAAATGGTTTCAAGACTTGGCACAAACGGTTTCTCTCAATGAAACAAAAGTTTCGTCCGAGGAAACTTTTGTTTCAACCGGGGAAACTTTAGTTTCAAAGCAAGCAATTCTGCGAAACTTTAGTTTCAAACTTTTTTTAGTTGAAACTATCTGGTTTCCCGAATCCACTAATTCCTTAAACACAGCCTGCGGAATCTATTTTTTATGTATCTTTGGCTATTCAAACACCAAGACAAGAGAGAAAAGCCTATGTATAAGAATGGTAAATATCGGGAAACCGATAAAATGAGTGATCTGATCTGCGAGAATTATCCGATGGTACTTGTTATGAGCCGCTTCGGTATTGCACTCGGATTCGGTGAAAAGAACATCGGAGAGGTATGCCGCCAAAATGGTGTCGATCCCTGCACGTTCCTCACCGTCGTGAACTTTCTGACGGAAGAGGTATCCGCACCGATGACAAACATTGACAAATGCCTGTCGATTGAGGCTTTGATCACTTATCTGCATAATGCACACGCCTATTTTCTGGACTTCCGGCTACCCCATATCCGCCGCAAACTGACAGATGCGATTGCAGACTGCCCGAAAGACGTGGCGTTCGTCATTACCAAATTTTTCGACGACTACGCAACGGAGGTAAACAAACATATGTCGTATGAGGAAAAGACAGTATTCCCTTATGTACGGGGATTGCTAAAAGGCGTGAAAGATCCGAAATACAATATCACGATCTTCCGGAAACATCACGACCAGATCGAAATGAAGATCATTGAGTTGAAAAACATCCTGATCAAATATTATCCGGGCCCCGGAAGCAACTTGCTGAACAGCGTCCTGTTTGATATTTTTGCAACCGAACAAGACCTGTCGTCCCACAACCATGTGGAAGACTACCTTTTCGTGCCGGCGATCTTAGCTCTCGAAAAAACAATACAGTGATGCCTATGAGCACTTTATTAAACATAGCGATTGCCGAACCGTCCGCTATCATCCGTAGCGGGCTCGAAGCGGTATTGAAGCGGCTTCCCGGATTCCGCATCCAGATCATCGAAATTGCCACTGCGGAGCTTTTGCAAGAGACACTTCGCTCGCACAAACCGGACATGCTGATTATCAACCCATCGCTCCCCGGCTGTTACACCATGCAACTTCTCAGGGAGGAAACCGGCTGTACGGAGATGAAGTGCATAGCCCTGCTGTATGCCGTCGCCGACCATGCCCTGCTGCGGCCTTACGACGACCAGATCAGCATCTACGACAGCCCGGACGAGATTCGCCACAAGCTGGAACGCCTCCATACGCCGCCGGAAGAGGAGGTGGAAAACGAAGAACAGCAGACGCTCAGCGCACGAGAAAAAGAAATCGTGGTCTGTGTCGTCAAAGGGATGACAAATCGCGAAATAGCCGACCGGCTGTTCCTTTCCACACACACCGTTGTTACGCACCGGCGCAACATCGCCCGGAAATTGCAGGTACACAGCGCCAGTGGTCTGACCGTATACGCCATTGTTAACAAATTAGTTGAACTAAACGACATCAAATTATAATCCATGAAGAAAAACAAACTCGCCATCCTTACGTCGTGCCTTGTCCTATCAGGGACCTTCTGCACGCAGGCGCAAAACAAAACGCCACAGGAAATCCGAATACCGGATACCTACAAATTAACAAACAAGTCCATCTACCGAAATGGCTGGATAGATTTCAACAAAAATGGGAAAAAGGACGTGTATGAAGATCCTACAGCCCCGATCGACGCACGTGTCGAGGACCTTCTTTCGCAGATGAACGTCGAAGAGAAAACCTGCCAGATGGTTACGCTCTACGGCTACAAGCGGGTACTGAAAGACGACCTGCCGACACCGGACTGGAAAAACCAGCTCTGGAAAGATGGTATGGGAGCTATCGACGAACATCTGAACGGTTTCCAGCAATGGGGACTTCCTCCTTCCGACAACCCGTATGTTTGGCCGGCTTCCCGCCATGCTTGGGCCTTGAATGAAGTACAACGGTTCTTTATCGAAGAGACACGTCTCGGCATCCCGACCGATTTCACGAACGAAGGCATACGCGGGGTAGAAAGCTACATCGCCACCAACTTCCCGACACAGTTGGGGTTAGGGCACACCTGGAACCGCGACCTTGTCCACAAAGTCGGCTACATCACCGGACGTGAAGGACGCTTATTAGGATATACCAACGTTTATGCCCCGATCCTCGATGTCGGGCGTGACCAGCGTTGGGGACGTTATGAAGAGGTATATGGCGAAAGCCCTTACCTGGTAGCCGAATTAGGTGTGGAAATGGCAAAAGGCATGCAGACCGATTATCAGGTCGCGGCCACATCCAAACATTATATAGCCTACAGCAACAACAAAGGCGGACGTGAAGGAATGGCACGCGTAGATCCGCAAATGTCACCGCGCGAAGTCGAGATGCTCCATGTATATCCTTGGAAACGGGTCATCAAAGAGGCCGGCATCCTCGGAGTCATGAGTTCGTACAATGATTACGACGGATTCCCGATCCAAAGCAGCTATTATTGGCTGACGACACGCCTGCGCGGCGAATTCGGTTTCCGCGGGTACGTGGTATCGGACAGCGACGCCGTCGAATATCTTTTCTCTAAGCACGGGACTGCCGCCGACATGAAAGAATCCGTGCTGCAAAGCGTATTGGCGGGACTGAACATACGTTGTACGTTCCGTTCGCCGGATTCATACGTCCTGCCACTTCGCGAACTGATCGCAGAAGGAGCCCTGCCGATGTCTACGATCGACGACCGCGTGCGTGACATCCTGCGTGTCAAATTTCTCGTCGGGTTATTCGACCAGCCGTATCAGATCGATCTGAAACAGGCAGACAAAGAAGTAAACAGCGCCGAGAACCAGCAGGTTGCTTTGCAGGCTTCAAAAGAATCGCTCGTTCTGTTGAAGAACCAGGATGCCGTTCTTCCTTTAGACGTAAACAAAATTTCCAAAATCGCCGTATGCGGTCCGAATGCAGATGAAGAAGCATACGCTTTGACACATTACGGTCCGCTTGCCGTAGAGGTGACAACTGTGTTGGAAGGTATTCAAAACAAGGTGAAACCGGGTACGGAAGTGCTCTTCACCAAAGGTTGCGACCTGGTAGATGCCAATTGGCCGGAATCGGAACTGATCCGTTACCCGCTGACCAGCGAAGAACAAAGCGAGATCGACAAAGCGGTCGAAAACGCAAAAAAAAGCGATGTAGCCGTTGTCGTACTCGGCGGCAGCAACCGTACCTGTGGAGAAAACAAATCACGCTCCAGCCTCGAACTGCCGGGCCGCCAGCTCGACTTGCTACAAGCCGTCGTAGCCACTGGAAAACCGGTCGTATTGGTGCTGATCAACGGACGTCCGATCTCTATCAACTGGGCGGACAAATATGTTCCGGCCATCCTCGAAGCCTGGTATCCGGGATCACAAGGTGGTACGGCCATTGCAGACGCTCTGTTCGGCGACTATAATCCGGGCGGAAAGCTGACCGTTACCTTCCCGAAGACAGTCGGACAGATCCCGTTCAACTTCCCGACCAAACCGAATGCACAGGTCGACGGCGGACGTAACAAAGGGCTGGAGGGCAATATGTCCCGCGTAAACGGCCCGTTGTATCCGTTCGGTTACGGATTGAGTTATACGACTTTCGAATACTCAGACATTTCGATCCAGCCAGCTATCGTGACACAGGTTCAACCGGTCACCGTCCGTTGCAAGGTGACGAATACAGGTAAACGTGCCGGAGATGAGGTAGTACAGTTATATGTACGCGATATCCTCAGCAGTGTTACGACCTACGAGAAGAACCTCGTCGGCTTCGACCGTATCCATCTGAATCCGGGAGAAACGAAAGAGCTTACCTTCACTATCGAACCGCGCGACTTGCAGCTGCTGAATAGCGATAACCATTGGGTGGTAGAACCGGGAGACTTCAAGGTTATGGTCGGAGCCTCATCCGAAGACATCCGCCTGAACGACCGTTTTACGGTAGTGGAATATGGTAAAGAGCAGGCAGTCACATCAGCAACCTCCCGGCAGCAGAAATCGGTTATTGCCAGCTCTTCCCAAGAATCAGCCCCGTTGGTATTGGACGGCAATCTGTCTACAGCCTGGAAAGCGAACAAAGGCGAATATATCACATTCGCACTTGAAAACAACGCTTCGCCTAACAGCATCGCAATTGCATGGAAAGAAAAAAGCAAAGATGCCAAATTTGAAATCCAGCTCTCCGGTGGCGGAGGCCAGTTCCTGACCGTATATGAAGGGACAGTAGAGGCTACGAACGAACTGAAGAATTATCGGTTCAAAGGCACGACCGCCAGTGATATCCGTATCGTAATAACCTCCGGCAATGCAAGTATTTCGGAAGTAAAAATCAAGGAACTGAAGAGTTGAGAGTTGAAAGTTGAGAGTTGAAAGTTAAGAGTTTATATTCCCCTTTAACTTTCAACTCTCAACTCTCAACTTTCAACTATAAATAGATTTCCCCAAAGAACTCCGGGCAATGGAAGTTCGGGGTGGGAAGGCCAATCGGGCTCCAGCTGACGAAATGCGGAAATTCCGTATCGTCCGCACATTTATAGAAGTTGCCCATTATCTTTTCCGGCAGGTTGTCAGGATCGAGGCCCATCAACCGGAAAGGAATGGCAACCACCAACTCCCAACTATATACCCCTAATTTCTCAGGGAAAGCAGTATGCGGCAGACTCGAAAAGCGACGAATGGATGCATATTCTTCCGCTGTCAGCGATTTTTTCGAATCACGCGATTCCCGGTAAGAAGCATCGCACGTGCCGATACAGTTAAACTCGAAATTGTAGTAATTAGGATCATCCACCCGCTTCATAAAAAACTCCACGCAACTATCCGTATAAACCGGCGATCCATCTGCTTCGTAGAGCGCTTTCAAAGAGTTTCCTTTGACAAAATAGCGGATATACAGGTTCACCTTCGATCTCGCAATGTCGAAGGCCACAATAGGTTTGTAGGGATATTCTTCCCAATTAACCACATCGATTGACTCTCGCTGGGCCTTTTCCATCAAAAAGCCTACGGACGACAGGTCCAGTACGTCCAGCGTTTCCAAATAAGGGACTTTCAGTTTCTTCATTATCAATTATAGATTTGGAGTAATGGTAAATGTAAATAAGAAGTCAGCAATACGGATAAGACTCCGATTATAGCCAAAACAATAATGACCGATCCTACAATCCTATTCAATAACCATATACCTCGCACGTTAAACCATTTTTTCAATTTAGCAACTATATAAGTGATTCCGAACCACCAGAGAACAGCCCCCACCCCAATAAAAGCAATGCCACCCGACAGCATCCAAACAGAATGTTCCGGCAAGACAAAACCAAAGCGGGCAAACAAACCAATATATAGCAATACGATTAATACGTTGCTAAAGGTAAGAAGAAAAGCTGTAATAAAATCCTGAGTGAAAGATAACTTTTTCTCCCGTTGTTTTCTAAGATTCCGGACAGGATTGGATTGGAAAATATAATAGCCGAAAATACCCAATACGATACTGCCGATCAATTGCAAGGGAGCCTGATTCGCCTCCACAAAATTCACCACGACCCCCATCCCCAAGCAGGTCAGTGCAGCGTAGATCACGTCTGACAGAGCAGCCCCTAATCCGGTGACAAACCCGTGCCAGCGTCCTTTGTTCAGCGTTCGTTGTATGCACAGCATACCGATCGGACCCATCGGGGCGGAAACCAGTACACCGATAACAATTCCTTTACTTATCAATCCCAGCATTATCCTTTTATTTTCTGCCTAATCCTCTGCAAAGATAAGCTATTTATCCTTTTCTTTCTCTAAAATAGCTTTCAGCTTTGCAACGATTTCAGGATGTTCGGCAGCCAAATTCTTCTTTTCGCCAATATCCTGTTTCAAGTTGTAAAGCTGTGCTTCCTTATTATTCCCCAGTTCCGTATTCGTTAATTTATTATAGGCAGCCCCTTTACTTGGAGCTATATATTTCCATTCACCGTCGGAAACGGACAACGAACCGGCCTGTTCGATTATATAATCGCGACCTTTATTGTCTTTGCCTAAAAAAGCATCCAATTGATTCCGGCTGTCAGGCCCGGCACCATTCTCCAATGTCTTTCCCATCAAACCGGCCATAGAAGCATACAAGTCCACTTGCGAAACCAAAGCATCCGAAACACCGGGTTTCACTTCTGCCGGCCAACTAACAATAAAAGGCACACGTGTACCAGCCTCGAAACTACTGTATTTTCCCCCACGGAAGGCACCCCAAGGTTTATGGTCACCCAATAGTTCCACAGCCTGATCTGCATAACCGTCATCCACTACCGGGCCATTGTCGCTACTCAGGACGATCAACGTATTTTCGGCAATCCCCGCTTTTTCGAGAGCCGCCATGATTTCGCCTACCGTCCAGTCGAATTGCAGCAAAGCATCACCACGAGGTCCCATGCCGCTTTTGCCGACAAAACGAGGATGCGGCCAACGGGGCACATGCGCATCATTTGTTCCGACATACAGGAAGAAGGGTGTCTCTTTATTCTTTTCAATAAACCGGACAGCCTTTACGGTTATGCTATCTGCAATATTTTCATCTTCCCACAATGCTTGCTTGCCACCTTTCATGTAACCGATACGGGAAATTCCGTTTACGATCGCCTGGTTATGTCCATGATTTGGGCTTGGTTTCAACTTTGTAAGCAATTCCGGATGATCTTTACCCAACGGTTCGCCAGGGAACGGTTTTTCATAACTCACTTCAATCGGATCGTTCGGGTCCAAATTTACTATACGCTGATTCTCAACCCATACACAAGGCACACGGTCACCTGTCGCAGCCATGATATAAGAATAATCGAATCCCAGATCGGATGGTCCCGGCGTGATAAAGCCATTCCAATCCTGTCCTCCCGTCCTGTCAGACAATCCCAAATGCCATTTGCCTATAGCACCTGTCGTATAGCCGCACTCACGAAACATATCTGCAACTGTCGGTTGCTCCGGCCGAATGACCATTCCGGCATTTCCCGCCGCAATCCCCGTATCATTCCGCCGCCAGGCATAATGTCCGGTAAACAAAGAATAACGTGAAGGCGTACTGGTCGCAGCCACCGAATGTGCATCCGTAAAGCGAAGACCTTGTGCCGCCAGTTTATCCACATTCGGCGTATGGATCGTTTTCGATCCGTTACAACTAAGGTCACCATAACCGATATCATCGGCTATCAGGAAAATAACGTTCGGCTTCTGCTGCTGTGTTACTTTCTCTTCCGTTTTTTGTTTGTTTCCGGAACAGGAGGCCAGTAAGGTAGCCCCTATTCCTAATACGATTGTTGATTTCATGATAACAAGGTTATGTATAGAATGACGTAAATATCGTTATTTAATACTTCATGTGCAACACCTCCCAGCAAGGGTTTATTTCGAGAAACAGCAGTGCCACAAAAATTACACCTGCTTGGCACTACAATTCCCTCGGCATGGCACAGCCGTTCCCCCGGCAGGAAACGGTCGTTCCATAGGCAGGAAACAATTGTTGCCTCTATGGGTAACACTGCATAAGCCGCAGTGCGCTCTGGGACGGGCTGCGGTTTTTCCGGGATCATGTGTCTGTCGGATGGTTATTATATAGGTAAAGATACATAATAATGTAAGGTTTTGCAAGTCCTGATGCTATTATCGGCAGAACAGCCGACTTCTTTTTTTGTATATCTTTAACTAAAGAGGGAAGGCTTTCGGAACGAGAACCGTGCGATAGGCCATTTCGGCTGTTTTTACATCTCGATGCGGGTATCGGGAGATTTCACTGTATAAAATTGATTGTCTTACATTTACGATAGTTTTTTGAATGTTTGTCTGCAATGTGGTAAAGGCGGTTTTTCGGGTTGATTTATGCGGGGTATTGACTATTTAATTTACTGGATATAAGAACTATAGAAGGCAAAAACAAAATGACGAATTTAAACGTACGTTTAAATTCGTCATTTTCACTGCACAAAAATACAACTACTTTTTAAACCTGCAATCCTTTCTCCCAATTATTTTTCCTTTTCTATATTCTTTCTTATCAATTAGATAGCTTAACCTGTACGAAAAACCTTTTTTCCGATACAAACCCTCCCGAAAGCCCCGAAAAAATGGCGAAAAAAAACGTACGTTTTCTCTCGTCAAAATACAGGAATTTGGTAAAAACCTGTTAAACAGGAAGTAAGAACGATATTCAATATACATATTATTATTAATTAAACATTTTAGATTATGAACAAGAGATTTTCTACTCTTTTGGCTGCCGCCTTGGTGGCCGGTTCGTTCTGTTCGACTTACGCACAGTTGGCTGGGCGTAATGTTGAATGGAAGGATGCACAAGCAAACCGAGCCTATTATTTGGTCGGAACTCACTACACTGGTTCTGAAGATATTGTAGATGCCTTCACAATTGGAGCAAGGGTTGAAAAGGCACAAGATGTTATTAAGCCGAATGCTCCTCAAGAAGCCGCACAATGGACAGTTGAGACTAAGACAGTTGGTAACGCCACTTATTATTCTTTCAAGAATATCAAGGCAGATCAATATTTGGCTTTCCAAAAGGATGAAGCTGGTGACTATAAATTGGCAAGCAAAAAAGATGCTGCAAATGATGAAAAATCATTCCGTTGGTTTGCTTTGGCAGATATGGGCGGTAACAAAAATTACTTGAAGGCTGTTTTACCTGGCGTACAAGACTTTTACTTAGGATTGAAGTTGGAGAAGAATAGCTGGAACACAGCTTTAGTGTCTACTTTTGGAGGTACTGACGCGAATCAAGTTGGCAAGAAAGCGATTACTCTCTACGAAATCTACAACGACCAGATTACAGCAGAAGATTTTGCAAGCAAGTTTGGCGAAAACTTCACAATCGAGTTCCCGGAAACATTGGATGACATGGACGTGTTTGAAAATGTAAGCGTAGAAAAAATCGCCAATGATAATTTGGGCTTCAAGTTGGTTGACGACAAAGGCACAAAAGATACAAAAGACGACGAATACGTTGTTTTGACAAACGAACGTGTTTCCAACTCAGAGTTGGCTGCCAACGCAATCGGTTATCGCTATGCAAAAATGACTGCTAAAGCGATTGCAGATAAAAAAATTGATAGCAAGAACACTGTATTCTATGCTGAAGAGAACAAAACAAACATCGGAGATGGCAAATATGCATTAGTTCAGAAAGTAAAAGTTGGCGACCTGGACAACAAAGATGTTACTTTCGGTAAAGTGACAAACGATGAAACAACTCGTCAGTTGGCTTCTGTCGAATATGACAGCCATTCTACTTTCATGGGTGTTACAGTAGGCAAGGGTACGCGTGTCGCTAATACTGAAGTTGCTAACGAAAGAATGTTGATCGTAAATGTAACTGCCAAGGTTGCAGACAAGAAGAATTCTTCTGCACTGGGGTTGAAGAATGATTTCACTGGCGCACGTTGGTATAATAAAGTTTCTGAAGCTGACTTCGATCAGCCACAGGGTCAGTGGTTGGTTGCTGCGGGTACAACTGCTAACACAATCAAGTTGATCAATGTTCAGAAACCGGGTTTTGTACAAGACAATATCCGTCTGTATGAAGCAGAAGGTGAAAATACTTACACAGTGTTTGCTTCTGATTTAGGTTTGTCTGGTCTTGAAACAATCACTTTGACGAAAGTAGAAGATTATGACAAGCTGAACGGTTACTACAGCACATTGTCTGACATCGACCAGAAGTTCGCTTTCGTAACAACAGGTGAATATGCTAACGAAGAAGCCGGTTCAGATCTGTATTTGAAAGCTGGAAAAGCAGGAAATGCTGCAACTGTTGTTCCTCACGCTGGTTCTGAATGGGAATTGATCCGTAACGAAAAAGCACAGGCTGTTACTGCCGACTACAAATATTATGACGGTGAAAAATGGGTTGAACTGAAAGGTGCTGGCGACGAAGAAAAAGGTATCCTGCCGGCTGATACAGTTCGTCTGGCTTACTCATATGCAATCAATGCTGATGAATTAGGTTTGGGAACAGATTGGGAGATGGCTAAGGATGACATCGAGTTCTTCTTGAAAGAAAATGGTAAAGGTACATACGCTATCGTATATGGTGCTTCTGCTGATGAAGTAAAAGAATACGGTGTAATCAACAAAAAGAAATTGGAAAGTGCAACAACTGACTTTACTGAATCTACTCCGTTCGAAATCGTAGACTTGGATGCTGCTCCTTCTTTGGCAGCTGACAGCAAACACATGACATTCGAAGCTACTAACAGTATCGGCTTCATCGCTTCTGACGAAAACAACAGCGCAGTGTTGGCTAAAGAAGCAGCTGCTTTGTGGGTTGACTCTGTAAACGCTGAAGGTTATGCAACTCCGAAGTTCTTCATTTCTTACGCTGGCAAGATGATGACAACTGCTGAAAAACATGATGCTATCGCTAAGGAAGCTTGGAAGAATGACGAAATCAGCGATGCTGAATATAAGGCAATTACTGCTAACAGCGAGTATAAAGGTGTATCTCGTATCAAATTTGTAGACGCTGAACGTCTGGCTGGTGAAGATACTTTGGTCATCGCTGGTGAAAAGTATACCGGCAGCGATATTGCTGACTTCAAGTTCAAAGTTACTGAAAACGAAGACGGTGACTATGTACTGAAAGCTAATGGCAACTATGTATATGTAATCAACGGTAACTTGGTTTACGGTACAGATGCTAAGGAAGCTGAAGCATTCGTAATCGAAGTAACTTCTACTCCGACAGCTAAC
>OBZH01000736.1_pt1 | contig 30200 bp, 23 predicted proteins | sample 1476881 | NCBI WGS metagenome assembly OBZH01 (sample SAMEA2580230, study PRJEB22360) | human gut metagenome | biome: human gut; feature: human-associated habitat; material: faeces | place: Denmark | collected 2008/2010 | reverse complement strand
GCCCTCCGAACCCGAGGCGGCAATCGGCAGGCTTCCCTTGGTTGTTTCCAACCCGCCTTACGTTCCCACCGCCGTTATGGCAGAAATTCCCGAGGAGGTTGCGGCCTTCGAGCCCGCGCTTGCCCTTGAAGGGGGCGCTGATGGGCTCGATGTGTTCCGCCGCGAGATCGAATGGTGCCGGCAGGCGTTGCGTCCCGGCGGCGGCTGCGCGTTCGAGCTGCACGAGACCTGTCTTGACGAAGCGGCATCGCTTGCGCGCGCGGCGGGCTTCGTCGATGTGCGCATCGTCGCCGACCTCGCTGGTAGGCCGCGCGTTCTCACGGCGCGAAAGCCGGAGTGCTAGCACCTTGCGCAACGCGAGCTTCGGCGGTCGCTCTCTTTGCGGTAGAATAGCGCTATTCGACTATGTCTACTATGGTGAGGAGCGTACATGTCTGCTGATAACGTGCTCAAAGCGAACCTCGAAGAAGCGGCTGGCGTCCTGCGGGAGCGCCTTGGCAATCGCAAGCCCGCGGTCGGCATTGTGCTCGGATCGGGGCTCGGCCCCCTGGCCGAGCAGATTGAGGATTCCATCATCGTCCCGTTCGGCGAGATTCCCCATATGAAGCGCAGCACGGCGACGGGTCACAAGGGTCGCTTCGTATGTGGCGAGCTTGGCGGGAAGACGGTGCTCGCCATGCAGGGCCGCCTGCACGGATACGAGGGGAATTCGCCGCAGGAGGTCGCGTTCCCCATTTGGCTTATGCATCTTCTGGGCGTGCGCGCGCTCATCACGACAAACGCGGCAGGCGCCATCAATGAGTCCTATGCCCCCGGTGAGTTTTGCATCATGAGCGACCACATCAACTTCACCGGGCGAAACCCGATCGTCGGCACCGAGCCCGACGGCATCGCGTTTCGCTTCTTCTCGATGAAGGATGCCTACGACCCCGAGCTGCGCGCTGTGGCCCACAGGGTTGCGCTCGAGCGTGGTGTCGCGGTCCAAGAGGGCGTTTACCTGGGACTTTTGGGCCCGAGCTTCGAGACTCCCGCCGAAATCCGTGCGTTTCGTGCCTGGGGCGCCGACACGGTTGCCATGAGCGTGTGCGAGGAGGTCATCGCAGCTCGCCATGTGGGCATGCGCGTGCTCGGCATCTCGCTCGTGTCGAACATGGCGTGCGGGGTCGAGGGCGCTTCCCCGAGCGATGTGGAGGTGTTCGAGGTCGCCAAAGAAGCAGAGCCGAAGTTCTGCCGGCTTATCGAGGGCATCGTCGAGGAGGCGGTGCTCTAAGGTGCGTTCCGATATGCGTTCCCAATCGAGATAACCAGGCGGCGGCGTGAAGAGAATCGCGTCGCCGTTTTCATTTGGGAGTATGATTGACCGCGTCAATTGCGAGGGAAGGCGTGTGCTGGTGAAAGAGGAAGCGAAGCGAAGGATCAAGCTGGGATGTGCTGCGGCGGGTGCGCTTGTGGCGGCGCTCCTTATCACGACCTGCCCGATTCCGGGACTGTCCTATCAGGCAACGGCGGTGCTCGGTATCCTCATCATGGCTATCGTGTGGTGGATCACCGGCGTTCTGCCCGAGTTCGTCACCGCGGTGGTGATGGCGGTGCTCTTCGTTGTGGTCGCCGGTATCTCCGTTGGCGCGACGTTCTCGACGTTCGCGTCGTCTACCTGGTGGCTTTTGCTCTCGGCCTTCACGCTGGGAGTCGGCATGAAGACGAGTGGTCTTATGAGGCGCATCGCGCTGGCGATTGTGCGCAAGTTCCCGCGTACGTTCCGATGCCAGGTCATCGCTCAACTTGTCACGGGCACGGTTCTCGGCCCCTTGATTCCAAGCCTTGCCGTCAAAGGCGCCATGCTCGCCCCGCTTGCCATGAGCATCGGGGACGAGCTGGGATATGAGCGTCAGGGGAAGCGTGCGACTGGGCTGTTTGCGGCGATGCTCGTGGGCATCCGCACGGTTGCGCCGACGATTGTTTCCGCCTCCGTTACCGGTTATGCGCTCATGGCGACGCTGCCTGCCGATGTGCAGGAGCAATTCAACATGGCGTCGTGGTTTGTGGCGGCGCTGCCGTGGTTGGTGGTTGTGCTCGCGTTGAACTACTTCTTGATTATGGGGATGTACGGGCGAGGGGAAGCATCTGCTTGCGATGCTGTCGAAGATTCTCCTTCTGACACCGTCGGCGCACCCGGCAACGCCCAGTCGCTCGAACAGTCCTCGCTGCGCTGCGGAACTCGCTTTGTGGGCGCCGCCGAATGCGCCGACTCCAGGCAGGATGAAGCTGAGAACTCTGCTGGCGAGCCCTCGCGCGGAGGGACGGATTTGAACGACAACCAGTCGATTCCTGATTGCCTGGGGCCGCTTTCGGCGGTGGAGAAGCGCATGCTCGCAATCATCTTGGTGACGGTCGTTTTGTGGGCAACCGAGCCGTTCCACCACATCTCCGCCATGGCGGTCGGTCTTGGGGCACTCGTCGCCATGTTCGTGCTGAAGGTGATCGACGTCCCTGCGCTCAAGTCGGGTGTGAACTGGACATCGCTTCTCTTCATCGGCATCGCGCTCGGGTTGGGTTCGGTGTTCGCCGAGGCGGGACTCAACGATTGGGTCATGCAGACATGCGGCCCTGCTTTCCAGGCGCTTGCGGGCAATCCGTACCTTCTCGTGCTCGGGATCGGCGTGATCACGGTAGTGCTTCGGTTCCTCATCGTTTCCGAGGTAGCGTACCTCAATCTGCTCATGGCGTTTCTCGTGCCGATGGCGGCGAGCGTGGGCGTGAACCCGTGGGTGCTTGGTTTTTCGGCATATGCGCTCGTCATCGCTTGGTTCGCGAAATATCAAAGCCCGATTTACCTCGCTGCGTTCTACGCGGTCGATGGTAAGATGGCGAAGCATTCCGAACTTGCCAAGTACTGCGGTGTCTATCTCGCAACCTCTCTTGCGGGGCTTGTGGTCTGCGTGCCGTATTGGCAGTGGATGGGCTTGCTGTAGCGGCTTGCCGTGATGGTTGAAAGGGGATTTACATGTTGGTTCTGACCGTTGGGAGCGAGGCGCGCACGCGCAAGTATCTGCCTGACCTGCCGATTACGCGCGAGGTGGATCTCGTGTGCGCCGAACGGGGCGCCTCGAACGACGATTTGCTTGCTGCTGCGCCCGATGCCTCCGTCATCGTCGCCGATGCCATAAGCCCGGTGGATGCGCAGCTCATCGCGGCCATGCCGAATCTCAAGCTCATCCATTCCGAGGGCGTGGCGTTCAACGCGATCGACGTGGAGGCGGCGCGCGCTCGGGGCATTGCCGTGTGCAATTGCGCGGGCGTGAACGCGGGGACCGTCGCCGAGCAGGCTGTCATGCTCATGCTCATGTGCTTGAGGCGCGCGCTCGAAGGCGACAGGGCGGTTCGCGAGGGTCGTCAAATCGCTCTTAAGGAGCGCATGATGGTGGAGGGCTTTCGCGAGCTGGGGGATTGCACGGTCGGGTTTGTGGGCTTCGGCGCGATCGGCCAGGCGACTGCGCGCTACCTTCGTCCCTGGGGTTGCAAGATGCTCTACAACAAGCGCCATCCGCTCGACGAAGGCCTCGAGAACGAGCTGGGCGTTCACTTCGCAAGCCTCAATGACCTGCTTGCCATCTGCGATATCGTAAGCCTGCACGTTCCCGTGACCGACGAGACGCGCGGCATGGTCGATGGAGCGTTCCTTGCGAAGATGCGCTCCGATGGTGTGCTTATCAACACAGCGCGCGGCGACATTGTTGACCAGGAAGCGCTTGTTGCGGCGCTCGAAGAGGGAAGCATCGCGGCCGCGGGGCTCGATACGCTCACGCCCGAGCCGGTGACGCTCGACAACCCCCTCGTGAACCTTTCGACCGAGGCGGCGGCGCGTGTCGTCTTCTCGCCCCATGTGGGCGGCGTCGCGGAGGGCATGTTCTATCGGGCGCACCGAACGATTTGGGAAAACATCGCCCGGCTCGCAGCGGGGGAAGAACTCGTCAATCGCGTGTGCTAGCGGCACTCGCGATTCCTCGCTCGTTTCTATTGGGAAGCTGCGCGGCGCGGCAGGGGGCAGTACGTGCTTCCGGGCGCAAGCAGCCCTTGGCGCTCCATGTCGGTGCCGATTTCGCAGTATTCCCTCCACGCGCTTTCGAGCTCGGCGAGCTCCTTCTCGGTGAGGGGGCGCACGGCGCGCGCAGGCGAACCTATCACCAACGATCTGTCGGGGATGTCCGCCGTGCCGGTCACGAGCGCACCCGCTCCCACGAGGCACTGCGAGCCGATTTTGGCGCGGTCGATCACGGTGGCTCCCATGCCGATCAGCGTACCCTCGCCGATGTCGCAGCCGTGCACGATCGCCCCATGCCCGATGGTCACCTTGTCGCCGATGCGCGTGACCTCGTCGTGGTTCACATGGATGCAGCAGTTTTCTTGAATGTTGGTCTGCTTTCCGATTTCGATGCGGCCGCCGAAGTCGCCGCGAATGGTGGCTCCTTGCAAAACGGTGCACTCGGCGCCGACCTTCACATCGCCGATCACCGTGGCGGAAGGTGCGATGTGGGCAGTGGGGTCGATTTCGAGGTTTTTCAGATAGTCCATGGTTGCTCCTGTTCCAATTTCGCTCCTATGGTGGCACGAGAGGCTGGCCCCCGCAACAGTCAAACGGCCGATTGCGCGCGAAAACGAGAAAGCGCGGCTTCGTTGATTCTTTCTCGGGTGGCTGAGAAACCTGAAAATGGGTGTAAACTCTTTATTACATCGGGGGATGTTTTGATCAGGAAAACAAGCCGTGATTGCATAGTTTTCTTGACATCAAGGGGGGATCAAATGCAATTGGACGATATTGAGGTACTGGTCACGGTCGCCGAGACGAAGAGCCTCTCGCAAGCTGCCGAGAAGCTCTACATGTCAAGGCCCGGCCTCTCGCAGAAAATCGCGAACATAGAATCGCGTTTTGGGATGAAGCTCTACGAGCGCACTTCGACTGGTGTGGTGCCGACTCCTGCGGGCGTTATCGTCACGAAGTTCGCGCGGAAGATGACGTCGCTCGAAAATTTGCTGGCTGCGGAGCTTGCGGCGGTCGACGAGAATTTCGATTCGACGATTGAGGTAGGTATGAGCTTGGCCGATGGCGTGACGCTTCTCCCCGCTCTCGTGAAGAAGTTCCACGACCTTCACCCCGATGCCCTTGTCCATCTCGACGCTGGTTACGAGCCTGGGCTTATGAAGAAGCTCAAAGACGGCGATCTCGATTTCGCTATTCTGGAAAACGAGTCGATCGAAGACGGCATATCGAGTGAAACCCTAGGCTTCTCGCAGCTCATTTTCTGTGCACCCGACAAGCCGCCTTATAATTCGGTGCCTCAGCCGGTGAAGGTGAAGACGCTGCTCGAATGGCCCATGGTTATTTACGAGTGGAACTCTGGCCGCCATATGGTGGGCAACCGCCATTTCCGAGATCGCTATGGCATTTCCCTTCGTGACCACAATATGGTTGCGCGTTTCGATACCCATGAGGCCATGATGAACGGCGTGCGCGCCGGCTTGGGCTGGGCCAGCGTTCCTCGTTGCATTGCTCGGCGCTATCGCCATGAGCCAGGTGTCATCTGGTTCGAGGTCGACACCGACTCTATGCGCTATCCTGTCGACCTTGCGTGGCATTCGGAACGGGCCATCGCTCCTTTGGCGATAGAGTTCATGGACTTCATTAGAGAGAACATCCCGGACGGTTATTTCCAGTCGGACGAGTAGCGTCGCGCGCGTTGCCCCGTAATCTTTAAATGCCTCCAATTGGGGGCATTTTCTTTATAGCTCCTCACTCAAGTAAACGAAGCTAACTCTTCTCTGCTGTCAACTGCGGTAATCAGCGGCTGTATAGCACTCTTTCCATGCAAAAAATCCTTTACGGCAGCGGAAAGGAATCGCTTCCACGATTCCGCTCGCCTCTCTTTCGCAAGCCCCAAACGGTGGCTATCCTGCCAGTCATCGCCAAATAAATACCGCTGACAGGCTCCGTTCTGGGGAGATTGCGGCAACAGACGAGGGCGAATCGAACAGCTGCGCAACCGGGGGGAAGCGCGATCCTGCATCTTCCATCCTGGCAAAACGCGGCGCCAAAGCATGAGGAGGAATCGGTGGACAAGCAAGCAATCATCGATGCAAGCCGAAAGCGACGCGAAGGGGAGCGGATCTTCTACACTTCGTGTCCCGCAAACGGGTGCTGGGACTCGGCGTGCATCCTGAAATGCCACGTGAAGGACAACAAGCTCATCGCCGTCGAGCCTGACGACTCGGTGAACGCCAACGACAGCCGTGAAGACTGCGGCTGGGAGAACATCTGGAAGGGTAATGTCCAGATGCGCCCGTGCGCGATGGGCCACTCGTGGAAGAAGGAGATCGAGGCCGAAACGCGCCTCCTCCACCCGATGAAACGCGTGGGTGAAAAGGGCCCCGGCAAGGGCTACTTCGTGCAGATTTCCTGGGAAGAGGCGCTCGACACGATTGCCGACAAGCTGAAGGAAATCAAGGAGAAGTACGGCCCCTACGGAATCTTCCATTCGCAGTACCCCAGCTTCGAGAAGAACGGCTTCCCGCTTGCACCCTGGTGGGAGGCGGGTTTCGGCGCTTGGGGCGAGCACTCCACGTCGGGTCACGCCGCAGGTGAGATGCTGCATCTGGGCGTTGACCTCTCCAAGACCGCGAAGGGGCTCTCTGAGGCGCTTCCTGGTTTCGAGGCGTCCGACATCTTCAATTCCAAACTCTTCATCATGTGGGGAATGGACCCGGTCGTGGCGTGGTTCGGTCCGACTTCCTACTACATGCAGCTCGCCCATGAGTACGGCTGCAAGACGATCGTCATCGATCCGCGCTATACGCAGTCGGCCGAAATCCTTGCCGACCAGTGGATTCCCATCCGCCCCGGCACCGACCTCGCGATGATGCTCGCGGTCGCCCAGGTGCTCTACGAGGAGGATCTGATCGACCATGAGTTTGTGAACGAATGGGTCGACAAGGCCGGCTTCGAGGAGTGGCGCGCCTACTGCATGGGCGAGGGCGCCGACGGCATCAAGAAGACGCCTGAGTGGGCCGCTCCCATCTGCGCCGTTCCCGCTGAGACCATTCGCGAGTTCGCCCGCCTGTACGGTACTACCAAGCCGGTTCATCTGCAGTACTTCTACTCCTGCGCAAAGCGTCACATGGGCGACTATTCTGCTGCGGCTTCCATGCTGCTCCAGGCCATGACGGGTAACATCGCGTGCGCTGGCGGCTGCCAGACGGGCGCATGCCTGCCCACGCCGGGCCGCGTTCCCGCCCCGCGCGCCGATTGGCATCGCGATCCGGGCGATTATAAGGTGCCGGTGCTCTTCAACAACAACTGCCTTACCGAGATTCTCGCCTGCCAGAAGGACTACTGGGAAGGCCGCATGAGCGAGTCGGAGTTCCGTCATCGCATCGGTTCGCCGAACAACGAGTGCCCGCTGCCGAACATTCAGATGATCATCTTCGAGAACAACTACGGCAACAACCATTCCAACGTAAACAAGCGCTTCGCGGGTATGGCTGCAACCGAGTTCAACTGGGGCTTCCAGTGGCATTTGAACCAGCCTACCGCCGAGCTGTGCGACATCATCCTGCCTGCTCCCATCTGGCAGCTCGAGGGCATGGACGAGTACATGTACGGCCATCAGCGCTTCGTGTCGGGCCCGAACGGCATGCGCAACTACTTCACGTTCTGCGCACGCGGTCTGGAGTTCCCGGGCGAAGTCCGCTCGAAGGAATGGGTCTGGACGGAGATCGCCAAGCGCTTGGGCGTGGCCGACAAGTACAATCCCCGCATGCTCGACGTCGACGCCGAGCACTGGGTCGACGCGCAGGAAGCGGTCTATAAGGAGGCTTTCGAGAACTGGGCGAACAACGAGACCGTTATGGCGTATCTCGGTTACGAAAAGCGCCCGACCTGGGAAGAGTTTAATGCGAACCCGGTTGTGCGCACGGAAATCGATGTACCGTACTACCCGTTCAAGTCGATGATGGAGCGCGGCGAAAGCCCGTTTGGCACCCCGACCGGCAAGATCGAGTTCGTGTCGAACTACGTGAAGACTCACGACATGACCGAATCCCGCTGGCGTGGCAAGATCGACCCGATGCCGGTGTGGAGCCCGAGCTACGTGGAGGGCGACATTGGATCGGCCTCCAACGACGGCTTCTACAACCCGAAGGTGAAGGATTACCCGCTTTCGATGGTGTCGCCCGTCTCGATTTACCGCCAGCATTCCTCCAACGACAACAACCCGCTCATGCGCGAGGACTGCTATCGCCATGCCGTGTGGATTTCAGGCGTCGATGCCCAGGCGCGCGGCATCAAAGACGGCGATATCTGCCGCGTGTATTCCGATCGCGGCGAAGTCGAGCTTACCGCCTATGTCACGAACCGTATGATGCCGGGCACGGCAGCCGTGCACCATGGTGCCTGGTTCCAGACCGATGGCACGCCGGCCGAGCGCAACAAGTTCGGCGAGGACCTTCGCGGTACCCCGAACATCCTGCTCGACGACGGGCATCTGCCGCACATTCTGGGCGCGCTCATCATTGCCGGCCTCGTCGAGGTCGAGAAAGTCCGCGACGGCGATGCGGAGGGCTTCGGCAACGAGGCCGAACGCGGCGGCATGCGCGGTGCGAAGGCGGCGTTGGACTTCCGCCGCACGCTCGGTGAGGGGAAGGAATAAGACGATGACCCAGTATGGATTCATGTTCGATATGAACCGCTGCTACGCCTGCCAGGCATGCAGCATCGCTTGCAAGGATTGGCACGGCATCGAGCCGGGTGCCGAGAAGTTCATGACGGTGTATGAATGGGAAGAGGGAACGTTCCCGAACATCCGCCTGCACTCGCTCGCATTCCCCTGCGCTCACTGCGAGGACCCGGCGTGCCTGAAAGTGTGCGAGTCGGGAGCGATCTATAAGGAGGACGAGTTCGGTGCTGTCTTGGTTGACCAGGATAAATGCACTGGTTGCCGCAAGTGCTACAGCGCGTGCCCCTATGGTGCGCCCCGTTTCGCGTCCGACGAGCCCACGTGCAAGATGAGCAAGTGCGACATGTGCATCGATCGCCTCGCCGAGGGAAAGCAGCCCGCGTGCACCCAAAGCTGCCCGCTTCGCGCCTTCGATTTCGGTCCGATCGACGAGCTTGTCGAGAAGTACGGCGATGTGCGCTATTGCGCGGGCATGCCCGCTCCTGAGGCCACGAAGCCTTCCTATATCATCTGGAACCCGCGCGAGAAGACGCCGCTTCTGCCTTACGACGCCGATGAGGCGATCAGGCTCAACCAGCAGCGCGGCGATTTGGGCACGATGTTCGAGAGCGCCGAGGACCTGAAAACCTTCGACGAGGGCACCATCCGCCGCAACGAGCTGCGGATGAAGCACGATTCGGTCATCGATCTCATGCGCGCAACGCGCAACGACATGGCCTAGGTGAGAAGGGGATTCCGCGGGCTTCGAAAGTCGCCCGCGGAATAGGCCGTCAGTTTTGAATGCACGTCGCTGCGTTTGAGCCTTGCCGCCGCCATCGGTCGGGCTTGACTGCAGCGGCATTGCAGATAATCAACCTGCTTTACGAAAGGGGAAAGCAACATGGAGTGGATTGGAGTTATCGGCATCATCGTCGGTCTCGTCTTCTTCGTCATTGCAGCCATGAAAGGCTGGAATGTTCTTATCACCTCCGTCGTGACTGCCGTCATCATCGCGGTTACGAACGGCATGGGTATCGCCGATGCGATGCTCGGCGCGAAGTCGTCGTATGTGACGGGCCTCGCAAGCTTCGTTCAGAAGAACCTGCTCATCTTCGTGGGCGCGGCCATTCTGGGCGAGTACATCGACAAGTCGGGTGCAGCGAAGTCCATCGCGCAGGCGATCGTGGGCAAGGTCGGCACGAAGAGCCCGTACCTGGTTCTTCTGGCGATTGCCGCTGTCGGCGCGATTCTTACCTATGCCGGCATCTCGATGTTCGTGGCGATGTTCGCCCTCATCCCGCTTGCTCGCCCGATCTTCAAGGAATGCAACATTCCCTGGCATCTGTTCTGCGCAGCGTGGTCCCTGGCCGCCTGCTCGTTCACGATGGCCATGATCCCGGGCGTTCCCGCCATCGCGTGGATCAACGCTGCTAACGGCTGCGGCGTCTCCATGACCGCAGCTCCCGTGCTCGGCATCGTCGGCTCCGTCATTGCGATTGTTGTTTCCTGCATCTACATTAAGTTCGCTTTGAAGCGCGCTCAGGCCAAGGGCGAGACCTACGAGATCACCGCTGCCGACTCCGAGGCTGCCGAGCAGAAGGAGACTCCGAGCCTGTTCATGTCCTTGCTGCCGCTCATCCTGCTGATCGTCATCATCATCGCGGGCTCGCAGCTCGGCGTGGCGAACGTGGTCTACATCGGCATGATCGTCGCCGTCGTGGTCTCTATGATCGTGTTCAACAAGTACATCCCGAGCCAACGCGACACTATGGGCAACGGCGCGAAGAACGCTCTCGGCCCCGCGCTGTTCACCTCTGCCGCCGTCGGCGTCGGCACGGTTGCCGCGGCATCCGTTGGCTTTACCATCATCTACGAGGCCATCTTCAACATGCCTGGCGGCACCTACGTGTCCGCCGCCACCATGGCTGCTGTTCTTGGCGGCGTCATGGGCTCCGGCTCGGGCGCTGTGGGTATCATCGCTCAGAACTTCCTCGAGCCTTACCTGGCCACCGGCTGCGATCCGGCTGCGCTCGCGAAGATTATCGCGACGGCTGCGACCATCGGCGGTGCACTTCCGAACTCCGGCGCGATGTTCGGCATGCTGGCTGCCATGGGCTTGAACCACGGCAACTCCTACAAGCACATCGCCGCCATCTCCATCGGCGCCGGCCTGTGCGCGCTGATCGTCATGATCGTGCTCGCGAACCTGGGCGTCGCGTAGCGCGAAGTTGCTCTTAGCGGTCGCTGCCACGCGCACGCGACCGCTTTCCATCCTTCTATTCGCAGGCGGGCGGATGGTGGGATCTCGTTCGACGATGGGTGCCCGTCTTGGGCGCCCATCTCTCAGGGAAGAGGGCTGTTCCCTCCACAAAACAGCTCTTCTATCCCCCCGCAAACGGTTGTCCCTCCAAATCAGGTTCCTTTTCCCTCGCTCGACAAGGGACCGCTCGGCAGCCCTCTTCCCTGAGATGTTCGGCTCATCTTCGCATCGCTTGACGATTCAGACTGCAAGGAAAAGGGGAAATATGAACAAAGGGGAATGCGCAGCTTCGGCTGCAAAGGGAAAAACACCTGTCGAAGTGGCAGCTCCGGCTCAAGGCAGGGCGCCGAGCAGCGCGTCTGCCGGCGGGGCAGGCTCGTCGGGTGCAAAGGAATCCCTGTTCGAGCGCGTGCCCGATTCGGCGCGCCTGGCTTGGCCCGACATCGCGGCTATCCTCTCAGGGGTCGTTTCCTCGCTCTCCAAGCTCATGGGCGGCGGCATCGTCGCCTTCTACGCGGGCTGCCAGCTCGGCGGTGTGGCGATGGCTATCACGTTCGCCCTGTCGTTTGTCCTCACCTACCTCGTGGGCAAGATCACCTTTCGCGAGGGACTGCCCAACAACGTGGCCTCCCGTCTCTACATCTTCGGCACCAAAGGTTCCGCGGTCGGCTCGCTCATCTGGATCTTCTTGCTCGTCGGCGTGCTTGCAGTCGGCACGGTGCAGCTCGGCAACGCCATTCTCTATGCTTTCGGATGGGATGCGACCTGGGAGCGCTGGGCGCTCTTCGTCGGTATCTCGTGCGTATGGATCTTCATGGCGCTCTTCGGCACGAAGGTGATCGCGCGCATGAACGCGGCGTTTGTGGTGGCACTGTTCTGCGTGATGGGGTACGTCGTGTACCTGATTGCCGCGAACGGCCAGATGGGGGACGCCCTCACTCACGGTGTGATGATTCCCGGTGTTGAAGTGGGGCAGGGCTTCGCCTACGGTGTGAACTACTCCATCATGACGAGCGGCCTGCTTGCGCTGTTCGCCGCTGACTTCACGCGCTATGCGCGCAAGGAGAGTGACCTTGTGCCCATCGCCGGCGTGGGGAGCCTGTTCGCCGTGATTACCTACCTCTTCGGTGCGCTCATCACGTACTTCGGATTCTCGCAAGCCGTCGAGTACTTCAGCGCGCAGGGCTACGACGCGACGGGCGCTGCGCACGCGGCGATCACCAATCCCGGTATCTCGCTTGTGCTCGCGGCGGGAGGCGTCGGGCTTGCCATCATCTGTCTCTCGCAGATGAAGGTCGAGACTTCCAACTCCATCGGCGGTGCGAACGCGGTGACGAACCTGTTCGATTCGCTTTTCGGCGTGAAGCTGTCTTGGCCGGTCGCCGTCGTCATCGCGAACGCCATCGGTCTCGCCTTCATCCTGGGAAACATCTTAGACCAGGTGAATGCTTTCATGAGCTTCGGCAGTATCCTCACTATCTCTTGGTGCATGCTGCTCATCACGGACTACTACATCGTGCGCGGCCCTTTGAAGATTGGCAGCCGTGGGGTGCCGCTTGCTTCGGTCGAGATCGTCAACTGGCGCGGCGTGGTCACTCTTGCCGTGACGAGCGTCGTGAACATGGTCCTGTATTCGGCAGGCATCGTGTCCGTTCCCTTCCTCACCACCGCGCCCATGACTGTTGCGCTCTACCTGGTCTTGAGCCTCGCTTTCAAGACCCGTGTGCGCGAAAACGAGAAAGCGCGGCTTGAAAAGGTCGCTTAACAAAGGGGCGTTCGGAGGTATCATAGGGCCATAGATTGCGGGGCGCACCCGTACGCGCCCTGCTAGACCCGCGAGAAAGAAGGATGCTATGGCGGTTATGCCCAAAGAGGTACAGGACGCGTTCAATCAGATGAAGAACATCGTGCTTGCAACGGCAACCCCCGATGGCGTGCCGAACGCCGACCCGATGGGAATGAAGAAAGTCATCGATGCCGAGACGGTCTACATCTCCGACCAGTTCTTCAACAAGACGCTTGCGAACCTGAAGGAGAATCAGAAGGTCGCCATCACCTTCTGGGGAGACGAAGGCGCCTACCAGATTCACGGCACGGCTACCTACATCAACGAGGGTGAGCAGTTCGAGGAATTGAAGGCGTGGGTGGACGGCTGCTTCGCGGCGATGGGTGCGCCTATCACGGCAAAGGGCGGCGTGCTCGTGCACGTTGACGAGCTCTTCACCTGCTCGCCCGGCCCCAACGCCGGCGCGAAGCTCGCGTAACGCGGCTTTCTCGACATAGTTGCGCCTCCTTTTGCTGGGGCGCGCCTTCTCGGCCCCAAGGCACAAAACCTTGGGGCCGAGTCGTCTTTTGGATGGGAAAAAGCCTGCTCCGAGCTGTTGGTCTATTCGAGGCTTCATTCTTCTGGTATGAGCATATCTTCTCGCCGCGACAACGATTTTCAGCACGTGACTGGGATGTTTCGCGCCTTTGCTCCGCTAGTATTACGTCTTGTTCATCGGCCCGGTTGTCGGTGGCGCGCTGTGCACGGCGTTCAGCTGGCGCGCGATGTTTCTCATCTTGGCGTGCGCGTCGGCCGCGCTGATCGTTTGCGCGCTCACCGTCATCGAGGCGGGCGGGCATAACGCCTTCGAGGCGGGTCTCGTCTTGTTCCCCGGAGCGTTGGCGGCGCTTGTGTTCGAGCCTGGCGCGGGCATGGCGACCGATCGCTTCGGCGCGCGAAGGGTCGCGATATTCGGAGGATGCTTCCTCGTTGCGGGTGCCCTTCTGTGCTCGATTGTTCCGAGCAATGTTCCGCTGTGGCTCATGGCGTTAGGTCAAACACTGCGTTGCGTGGGCCTTACGACCCTTATTCCCACCACGACGTCGTGGGGCTTGGGTTCTTTGGGGAAGGCGGGACTGATGACGCACGGCTCTGCAGGGATGATCATGTCGCGCCAGATCGCAGCATCCCTCGCGACGGCGGTGATGGTCTTTCTCATCGGGTGCTTCCCACCATCGGGCGAGTTTATGGGCTTCCACGCCGCGCTCGGGTTCTCGGCGCTCCTTGCGCTCGGCTGCCTTCTCGTGGTCCTTGCGAAGATCCCTCGCAGCGGCAGGGGTGCGAACTCGTAAAGCGTCCCCCTGTTTGGGCAAGCCCCCGCGCACCTTCCCGCAAATCAAGGAGCACTTTGGCGCCATCCGTCCGAACTCGCTTATGATGCGGCGGTTCATTCGCGCTGGATTGCGCCTGGCATATACGACGACGCGGCAAATAATACGGAGTCGGGGGCTTCTTGTCGGTCTGCGTAGCATGTGCTGCTCTTCCTCCCCTAGAATGCCCGCGGCACCTCGTGGGCGTTCGTTTTGTATAGGGGCGCTTTCCCTCGGCGCGCACGCTCGTTCTCGGGTATCATTAATAGGTTGTACTTTTGGCATTTAAGAAAGACGAACGATACCTATGATCTTGCAGCTTGAGCATATCTCCAAGTCATTCGGCGGCCGCGTGCTGTTCCACGACGTCACCTTCAAACTTGAGGAATACGATCGCTTGGCGCTCGTCGGCCCGAACGGTGCTGGTAAAACGACCATGCTCAATATCATCTCCGGTGAGGAAGATGCTGATGAGGGACGCGTTCTGTTCGCGAAGGGCGCGCGCGTGGGCTATCTCGAGCAGGAGGCGATCGAGATGGACGAGCAGCCCATCTTCGATGAGGTCATGGCCTCCCAAGTGGAGGTGCTTGCCGCCGAGAAGCGCCTGCGCATGCTCGAGGAGTCGCTCGGGGAAAACCCCACCGAGCGCGACCTTGCCGCTGCGGGCCGTGCGCGCGACGAGTTCGAGCGGCTGGGCGGTTACGTCATCGAGGCGAAGGTGCGCGGCGTGCTGTTCGGACTGGGCTTTAAGGAAGACGACATGCGTCGCATGACGAGCGAGTTCTCGGGTGGCTGGCAGATGCGCATCGCGCTTGCGAAACTGCTGATCAGAAATCCCGAGGTGCTACTGCTCGACGAGCCGACGAACCATCTGGACCTGGAGAGCGTGAAGTGGCTCGAAAGCTTCCTTCGCAGCTACTCGGGCACCGTCATCGTCGTCAGCCACGATCGTGCGTTCATGGACAACATGGTCGATCGCGTGGCCGAAGTCGACAACCAGCAGGTCAACCTCTACAAGGGAAACTACACCGCTTACTTGCGTCAACGAGCCGAGCGCATCGAGCGGCTGAAGCAGGAGCGAACCAAGCAGATCGAGGAGATGAAGCGTCTCGAGGCGTTCGTCGAGAAGTTCCGCTACAAGGCGACGAAGGCTCGCCAGGCGCAGGAGCGTGCGGCGAAGCTTGAGAAGCTGAAGGCAGAGCTCGTGGAGATTCCCGAGGAAAAGAAGACGGTGCACTTCAACTTCAAGCAGCCGCCGCGCACGGGCGACATGGTGGTCGAGGCGCGCGGTCTGCGGAAGTCCTTCGGCGACCACCACGTCTACGATGGCTTGGATTTCACGATGTACCGCGGCGAGAAGGTGGCGCTTGTCGGCCCGAACGGCGCTGGCAAGTCGACGCTCCTGAAGATGATCGCCGGCGTGCTCGAGCCCGATGCGGGCACGATCAAGTACGGCACGCATGTGTCGAAAACCTACTACGCACAGCATCAACTTGAGGAGCTGACTTCGGGAAACACCGTGTTCGAAGAAATCGACCACGTGGCGCCGGGCTGGACGATCAGCCAGGTGCGCACACTTTTGGGTGCGTTCCTCTTCAATGGCGACGACGTTGACAAGCGCGTGAGCGTGCTCTCCGGCGGCGAGAAGAGCCGTCTTGCGCTGGCGAAGATGCTCGTGGCGCCGCGCCCTCTATTGTGTCTCGACGAGCCGACCAACCACTTGGACATCGCGAGTGCCGACATCTTGGAGCAGGCGCTGAACGCGTTCGAGGGCACGGTGCTGTTCATCACGCACGACAGGCACCTCATCAGGGGCGTTGCGAACCGTATCGTGGAAGTGAAGGACGGGCGTGTCACCAACTACGCGGGTGACTACGATTACTACCTATATAAGAGCGGCCAGCTCGATAGTGAGGCTCCGAAGGAGTCCTCGCTTGTCGACGAGGTCATGGGAGGCTCGGGAAGCAAGGCCGCGAGCGCGGTGAAGGCGGCAGGAAAGGCTCCGGCGTCAGGTAAGACCGGATCGGGCAACACGGCTGGCGCCAGCACTTCGTCGGGTGCGAAGACGCAGCTCACGGCCCCGCGCGGAAGCGCCCCGAAGACCAAGGAGCAGAAGCGTCGCGAAGCCGAGGCGCGCAATCGGGCCTATGCAGCGCTTAAGGGCCACCGCAAGCGCATTGCCGAGCTCGACAAGCAGATGGAGCGCGACAACGCGCGCATGGCGGAACTGCTCGAACTTATGGCCGACCCCGACTTCTACATCAACGAGGACGCCTCGTCGGACGCCATCGCCGAGCATGCTCAGCTTAAAAAGCGAATCGCTGCGGCGGAGGAGGAGTGGTTCGTGCTTAACGAGGAGCTTGAGGCCGAGATGGAGAAGCAAAAAGCGCAAGCGTGATTCGGGCTTGATGCATCACGGGCCAGCGGACGCTTTCCTTCATGCTCAAACAGTCCTGAGCTCGTACGAACAGCCCACTGGGCTGTTCGGCTCGTGCGGAACTGCGCTTGAAGGAAAGCGCCCGCCGGCCCGCTTTTTCTTATACGACGAATCAAGTTGCGCGGAATAAGAGGCAGAAGTGAAACCCCTGAACATTGTGCTTGTCGAACCTGAGATCCCCCAGAACACGGGCAATGTCGCCCGCACGTGCGCCTGCACGGGCTCGGTGCTGCATCTGGTGGAGCCGATGGGCTTCCGTCTGACGCAGCGCAACCTGCAGCGTGCGGGCTGTGACTATTGGGATGACGTCGAAATCGTGCAGTGGCCATGTGCCGACGCGTTCTTCGAGGCGCACGGGGAAGACGAGCTGCACCTGTTCACGGGACATGTGTCGCGCAACTTCACCGATGTGGCTTACGGTGAGGGCGCGTTTCTCCTGTTCGGACGCGAGAGCCGCGGGCTCGATGAGGCGTTTATCCAGCGCTATCTCGATGCGTGCGTCCGCATCCCCATGCGCGAGAACGAGCGCAGCTTGAACCTCTCGAATGCCGTGGCCATCGCAACCTACGAGGCCCTCCGCCAACAATCCTGGCCGAACATGAGCTAAGCCCTACTTAATTGACGGCCTCCGCTGCGGAGCGAAGTGCAGCAGCGTGTGCCATTTTGCGAAATCGCCTCGATTCTCCTCGTCGAAACATGGCAATCCGAACGAATTCGCGCTCTTAGCAGCGATGCTCTCATTGCTTCAACGCCTGCATCCTAAGGTTGCTTGCTGTTTGGTACAATGCACCAAACAGCCCGATTGCATCCTTGATACGCGGAGGTACGGCATGGCGAATCCATGGCGCAAAGCGCTCTCATCTTTCTTGTCCATCGTGCTCGTGGCAGGGCTTTTGCCCTGCGCGTCGTTCTATGGTTCGGCATGGGCAAGCGATGCCGAAGGCGAGGGCTCTGCTGTCGAAGCCGTCCAGGTTGAGGAAGGTGCCTCAACCGCGGATTCGGCCCTACCTGCCGCCGCCCAAGCCTCCGAGTCAACGCGGCTCGCAGCTGTGGATCAACCTGCGGACTCAACGCAGCTCGCAAGCGCCGCGCAGCCAACCACCGACGCCGTCGCGCAATCTTCAACCGAGACCCTGCCGTTCGGAAACACCATCTCCGCGGCAGGCGAGAATCATTCGGCTGCTATCACCCCGAATGGGGAGCTTTGGATTTGGGGCCGCAACTCGGAATTTCAACTCGGATATTCGTCGGGCGATGAAAAAAACTATGATCCAAACAAGCTCATGGACAATGTTGCGAGTGTTGCTCTCGGTACGAATTTTTCGGCTGCTGTCAAAAATAACGGGGAGCTTTGGATGTGGGGTTGGAACTATAAGGGCGTGGTCGGTAACGAGGATGCGGGCGCTGCCCATGGATTCGCTCCCGCAAAGCTCATGGACGATGTTGTCAGCGTTTCGCTCGGCTATTGTCATGCCGCCGCCATCAAGCGCGACGGGTCGCTTTGGACGTGGGGCGACAATTCGCATGGCGAGCTGGGCAACGGGACGACTAACGACAACGCCAACCATGAGCCAAAAAAGATAATGGACGATGTCGTTGCCGTTTCTTTGGGCACTGGTTATTCCGCCGCGATCGATTGCGATGGGGCGCTCTGGATGTGGGGCGACAATTCGTATGGGCAGTTCGGAAATGGTACGACTGATAGCAGCACCGTCCCTGTCAAGGTTATGGACGGCGTTTCCTCTGTGTCGCTCGGTTCATCTCATACTGGAGTCATCATGCAGGATGGGTCACTTTTGACCTGGGGATGCAATGATAATGGGCAGTTGGGAAATGGAACGACCGAGGACAGCAGTATCCCCGTCAAGGTTATGGACGACGTAGCTTCGATATCATTCGGCGGGCCTAACTCCTCAGCAGTCAAGAAAAACGGTACGCTGTGGGTGTGGGGCAATGGTTCGTACAACCAAGTTGGAGCGCCTTATTGGGATCAGCTTAAGCCTGTACAATACCTTGAAGGGGTTGTCTGCGCTTCGGTGGGCATGAACCATACTGCCGCCCTCAAGCAAGATGGCACGCTTTGGACGTGGGGCTGCAACAATTACGGACAGCTCGGTTACATGACCGTCGAACAACAGTGGGAACCTTTTCAAGCCATGGGAAAAGTTGCCCTTCCTGCGGGTTCGTCGGGCATAGTCCCGTCCGATACAATTCCCTCCGACCCCTTCACGGCAAGTGCTTGGTTTAAGGCTTCGGGGGGCGATGGTAAAGCTGCGACTGTAGTGAACTGGGACGATGCCTGGTTCAACACCTCTTCGTATACGTACAACCACGATCTTGCCACCACTGCCGCCGTGCTCGCCGCTGCGGCTTACGACGAGTCGTTCGTGAAAAAGACGTTGCGAGAACAGCTCGGCTTCAACGCGTTCGATTCGGTGGAATATCATCCCGAAGGGAAAGACTACAACGGCGACTACGACCAGGTTGGCTACTCCATCGAGACGCGCATGACCTCAAACGGCGTGCCGATCATCGCCGTCATCGTGCGCGGCACGCCTGGCAACGGCGAGTGGCTCAGCAACCTCAATGTCGCCGACACGCTGCAGAATTCCGACCAGGAAACGCACGAGGGTTTCAAGGCGGGGGCGCTGCAGGTGCTTCGGGCCCTGCGCAGTTACGTGTACGATAACGGCATCGACCTCGATAAAGCGCGCGTGCTCATCGCGGGCCACAGCCGGGGCGCTGCGGTGTCGAACATCCTCGGTGCCCGCCTCGACGATGGGCTGACGACCGACGCGGGGACGCTCTCGCCTGACAACGTCTACACTTTCACGTTCGAATCGCCCAACGCCACGCGCGCAAGCAACCGCAGCGACGCCAAGTACGGCAACATCTTCAACATCGTGAACCCCGAGGACGTCGTCATCAAGGTGCCGCTTGGTGAATGGGGCTACGGCCGCTACGGCAATGATCTGGCGCTGCCTTCCAGGTCGAACACGCTTAGAGGCGACTACAAGGCGCAACTGGCAAAGATGAACACGTATTTCGAGCGCTTCAGCGACGGGGAAAAGTACCGGGGCTACCTGACCGGCTCTGTTACCGCTTCATCGATTTCGACGGAGATGGCGATGCTCGCTCGATCGACCTGGTGGTACTACCACAATCGTCTGGCTGGCGTGACACCGCATGAGGTGTTCACGAGTCTCGTGAAGGCGGCCATCATGGATTCCGCCGACAACGGCGACTATGCCATTTTGTACGCAGCGATGGTGATTCCGCAGTACAAGCTCCTGTTCACGGCCATTTTCGGCACGGGAGCGCTCAGCGGGGCGTTCATCACGGGCAAGGGCGTGGTGCACGGGCACACGCAGGAAACTTACGTGGCGTGGATGAAAAGCGACGAGGCTGCGCTCGGCGAGTTCCCCGAGATATTCGCCCGCAAGAACTATCGCTCGCTGCTCGTTGCCTGCCCGGTTGATGTCAAGGCTTACGACGTCGAGGGCAATCTTGTCGCATCGATTTCCAACGATGAGGTTGACGAGACCTTGCTCGAAGAGGGTCTTCCCGCGGCGGTAACGTCCGACGGCGTGAAGATGATCGACATTCCCGCTGGCGGCGACTACCGCATCAAGGTCACTGCGACCGACGGTGGCGAGATGGACGTGACTGTCGAGGAACGAGATGTCCTAAGCAGCGATCCTGTCAGCGTGAAGAGCTATCAGGGGGTCGCTATCGAGGAGGACAACGTGTTCTCGCTCGACGTGTTCGCCCAGGATGCCCCTACCGATTGCGTGCTTGTGGACGACTCGACCGGTGACGAGGCGAAGGCTTCCTCCGTCGTGTCGGGCTCGGACTTGGAAGAAGCGACAGTGTCCGTTTCCGCGGAAGGTGAAGGCGACGTTTGGGGCGGCGGTCCGGTGGTCGCTGGAGGCAAAATCGCAATCCACGCACGTGCATTGGAAGGCAACGTGTTCATCGGGTGGCAGCGCGAGGGCGCGTCGGGCGAGCGGGAAGCGGTCGCCGGCGGTGCCGATATCGAGGTGCGCGCATCCGAGGATGTGACGTACGTCGCGCAATTCGCGAGCATTCCGTCTGAGTTCCCCGACGTCGACTATGCCGAGTGGTATGCCGAGGGCGTGTCGTTCTGCTCCGCGAAGGGCCTTATCACCGGCTATGCGGAAGGCCCCGATGCCGGTCTGTTCGGCGTGGGCAGGCCCCTTACGCGTGCGCAGTTCGCCATGATTCTCTGGCGCGCAGCCGACCCCGAAGCTGCCGCAGCGTACAAGTCTGCTGACACTTCCAACACGACGGGTATGGACGATGTCGAGTCCTTCGTGTGGTACACCGGTGCTGCCAACTGGGCTGTCGCCAACCAGGTGATCAACGGTTCTGACAATCACGACGGCACGTTCAGCTTTATGCCCAATGAGCCAGTGACCGCTGAGCAGGTGGCCAAGATCTTCTGCAACTATGCGAATGGTGGCCAGGCCGGCGATTCGGCTGTTTTGGGCGACTTGACCGATAGCGACGCCATATCCGATTGGGCAGTGGGCTCGGTGGCCTGGGCTAAGGAGTCTGGCCTTGTCAGCGGCTACGATAACCACGACGGGACCTACACGTTCGCGCCCGCCGAGAGCACTTCTCGCGAGCGCGCCGCGACCCTGATCATGAAGGCGTATCGACAGGGGATTTTGAAGTAGCGTGAAGCCGACGCCTGCGCTGGTGGCGTGACCGGCGCAGGCGTCTCGCCGCGATCGCTGCTCGGTGCCTGCCTGTTTTAGGGCGGGCGCCGCCGCTGGCGCTCTGGATTCTCGCGCCCGCAAGCGCAACGCCTCCTCGCTTTCCATCTGCGCACTTTTCGCGCAGGGGAGTGGGGTGCGCGCTTCGCGGGCTTTCCCTTGCGCTACACTTATGACCCATGTCATCACAATATCTTGCCTACATAGTCTGCTCGGTCCTAAGCTTCGTGCCCGCCATCGTGTTTCACGAGGTGGCGCACGGGTTTGCGGCGTACAAGCTCGGTGATCCCACGGCCAAGCGCGCGGGGCGCCTGTCACTTAATCCGCTCAAGCACGTCGACCCGTTCGGCACGGTCATCCTGCCCTTGTGCATGCTTGCGATGAACGGCCCCGTGTTCGGCTATGCGAAGCCGGTACCCTACAACCCGTCCTACTTCAAGAATCCCAAGACGGGCGACGTCATCGTCGGCCTTGCCGGACCTGCGGCGAACCTCGTGATGGCCGCCCTCGCCGGCGCCATCGCCTGGGCCCTCTACGGCCAAGCGCCCGCGCTCGTCGCGCAAAGCGAGGCGTTCGCATACTTCTACCTCATGTTCCTGCCCATGTTCGCGCTCATCAATCTCTATCTGCTCTTTTTCAACCTGCTGCCGATCCCGCCGCTCGACGGCTCGTCGGTGCTCGCGCTTTTCATCCCGAAAAAGCGCATGAGCACGTACTACCGCGTGCAGCAGTACGCCATGCCCGTCTTCATGATTGTCCTCATCGTTCTACCGTATGTCCTGCACGTGAATCCCGTCGGCGTCTATCTCGACGTCACGGCGGGCAATGTGGCCAACCTGCTGTTCCCGTTCAGGGTTTCCTAGGGGGGCGAAGCTGTGTCCTACAAAGTCCGCACTGCAAGCTTCGAGGGCCCGTTCGATCTTCTGCTGTACCTGGTGAGCAGGCAGAAAGTTGATATCGGCGCTATCTCGATCACCGAGATCGCCGACCAATACCTCGCTGAGGTCACGCGCATGAAGAACCTCGACCTCGACGTGGCGAGCGATTTTCTGCTCGTGGCCTCGACGCTGCTCGAGATCAAGGCGCAAAGCCTCATCCCGCAGGATACGCCCGAAATTGACGACGATATCGCGGAGCTCACCCCGAGCGAGGCACGCGATATCCTGGTCGAGCGGCTGCTTGCCTACAAGCAGTACAAGAACGCGAGCGCCGCCCTTCATGCTCGCTTCGTGTCGGAAGGCCGCATGCACACGCGTCCGTTCGGACCCGACGCGTGCTTCTTGAACCTCATGCCCGACTACCTGAAAGACGTCACGCTCGACGGTCTCGCGCTCACGTGCGCTCGTGCGCTGGCCCGACGCGATGTGTTCCTCCTGGAAAGCGAGCATATCGCCGCAAAGCCCATTCCCGTCGAGACGCACGTGCGGGCCATCCACCAGCGCATTGTCAACCGCGGGCACCTCCGCTTTTCCGACTTGGTCGATGGGCGCACGCCGACGCCGGTCGTTGTCGTGACATTCCTCGCGGTGCTCGAGCTCTACAAGCGCTCCATGGTGAAGATCAACCAAGACGAGCTGTTCGGCGATATCTCGATCGACTACATCGAAGGGTCGGGCGAGCTTGACCTGACGGGCGAAGATGCGCTCACGTCGGTGGGCGAGGAGGAATAACCATGTTCGAAGGTTTGCAGAAAGACCAGCTCGCAGGCGCAATCGAGGCAATGCTGTTCGTGACCGACGAGCCGGTGGGCACCATCGTGCTCGCCGACATGCTCGAGGTTGACCCCGCCGATGTCGAGAGCGCCCTTGTGGGGCTTCGCGATAGGCTCGAGGCCGAAAACCGCGGCATCCAGCTGCGTGAAGTGGCGGGCGGCTGGCGGCTGTACACGCATCCCGCTTACCACGAGCTCATCGAGAAGTACGTCCTTTCCTGGGACACGCGCAAGCTCTCCCAAGCCGCCATGGAAACGCTCGCGATCGTGGCGTATACCCAGCCTACGACGCGCGCCCAGGTGGCGAGCGTGCGCGGCGTGAACTCTGACAGCTCCATCAACTCTCTGGTGGAAAAGGGCCTCGTGCGCGAGGCGGGGACCGCGGACACGCCGGGCAACCCCACGCTTTACGCCACGACGCGCGCGTTTTTGGAGAATTTCGGCCGGCCCCCCCCCGCCGATCTGCCCGACCTTTCCGAGTTCGCCCCCGACGATTCCACGCGCACGCTCATTCGCGAGCGTCTTTCCGCAGCTCACGAAGCAAGCGGTACCGCGCTCGAGCGCGACGAGGGCGACGTGCTCGACCGCGTTGTGTACGACGACGAGGAGGGCGACATGAGCGGGGCTGTCGCGGGCGAGGCGCTTGTGGGGCATACAGCGCCCGAGTCGCTGTTCTCGCAGGATGCGGGTTTTCGTGCGGCTGCGTCGCGCGACGAGGCAGGGGAAGACGGCGATGACGAGGGCTTTTCCGGCATGGACGACGGTTCGGCGCAGGAGATGCTTCGCCAGGCCATGGCTCAGGGCTTCGGCGTGGTCGACAAGATCGACTTCGACGAGCTCACGTTCGAAACGGAAGACGAGTAGCCATGATGCGCCTGCAGAAGTTTCTTGCGCGCGCGGGTGTTGCTTCGCGCCGCCACGCCGAAGAACTCATCGTTGCCGGTCGCGTTATGGTGAACGGACAGCCTGCTGAGCTGGGGTGCTCGGTCGATCCTGGCAGCGACGAGGTGCGCGTCGACGGCGGAGCGCCGGTGCGTCTTGCCGAGGGCGACGTCACGATCATGATTCACAAGCCCGCCGGCTATGTCACCACGATGGACGACCCCCAGGGGCGAGCTACGGTGGCCGACCTCGTCCCCGCCGATCGGTTCCCGGGGCTCTTTCCGGTGGGGCGCCTCGATCGCGACACGACGGGCCTTCTTCTCTTCACGACCGACGGCGAGCTTGGAAACGCGCTTCTGCATCCGCGCCGCCATGTGGAGAAACGCTACCTTGCCCTGGTCGAAGGGACGCCCGATACTAAGGCGCTTGAGCGGTTGCGCCGTGGTGTTGCGCTCTCCGACGGCATGACGCTTCCCGCTCGTGCCGAGCTTTTGCGGGGCGGTGATGCGCAAAAGGCCGCGCGCGCGATTGGGACGGGCAAGGGCGCGGGCGGCATCAACGCCTCGCATACTGGCAAACGCAGCCGTGCGGTCCGTGAGAAGACGGGGAGCTATGTGCTCGTCGGTTTGCGCGAGGGCCGTAAGCGGGAGGTTCGCCGTATGCTCGAGGCGGTGGGTTATCCGGTCATCGCACTGCATCGCTCTTCCTTTGGTCCGCTTGAGCTGGGGGATTTACCCCGCGGCTCATGGCGCGAGCTCGCAGATGTGGAAGTAGGCGAACTTAAAGCCGCAATCCAGTCGTAACTGCTAAACTAACGGATTGCTGCCCAGGCGATAAGAATCCGGGCACGCGAGGAAAAGGTATGCGCATGTCTGATGATATAACAAGCAAGGCTCCTCACGGGTTCGACCATATCGTAGTGGTTGGCCTGGGGCTTATCGGTGCATCGCTTGCGGCCGCCATCTCGAAGTCCGACCCCGATGTCGAGGTGTTCGGGGTTGACGTCGATTCGCGGACTTGCGGCGAGGCAATCTCGCGTGGGTGGGTGGCGAACGCTTGCGCCCCCGAAAGCGAGGCGTTCTCCGATTTCGTGAAGGACCGTGCAGATCTCGTCGTCTTGGCGACGCCGGTTGCTGCGGTCGACGATTACCTGCGCCTTCTGCGCGATTGGGATTACCGCGGCGTTATAACCGACACGCTTTCCACGAAGGCGCATATCCTTGCGGCGACGGCTGAGATTCTGCCTTACCGCCGCAATTACGTGCCCGGCCACCCCATGGCAGGTTCGGAGAAGAACGGCATCGACGGCGCCCGCCCCGATCTTTTCGAGGGCGCTAACTGGATTCTGTGCCCCGACGCGGACACGCCGCCCGAGCATTTCCAGCGTCTGCATGAGCTCATCACGAGCTTGAACGCGCGCGTGGTTGCCATAGCACCTGACGAGCATGATGATTCCATTGCCGTCGTAAGCCATGTCCCGCATATCATCGCGGCTTCGCTCGTCCAGCTGGCGCATCGCCACGCCGACGAGCAGCAGTCGCTCATGCGCCTTGCGGCAGGCGGCTTCAAGGATTCCACGCGCATCGCGGCGGGTTCTTCGAAGCTATGGTGCGGCATCGCGTTCGACAACGCCTGCGCGCTCACGAGCGGATTGCGCGAGATGCAGGGCATCATCGGCGATTTCGCCGACGCCATCGACTCGCACGATCGCGAGGCGACGACTCGTCTTCTCGAGGAGGCGGCACAGGCCCGCCGCGCTCTGCCCGCCGCTTGGGTTCCCTCGACCGACAAGCTCCTCGAGGTTCGCATTCCCATGTCCGATCGAAGGGGCGTGGTCGCGGAGGTCACCACAATCGCGAGCTCCGCTGGCTGTAATATCCAATCGATCGAAATCGATCACATCACCGAGGATCGCGCCGTGCTCTCGCTCGTTCTAACCGACGAGGGCGATGTTGGGAAGCTGTCTGCCCAGCTCATCGGCGCGGGCTTCTCGGTGTCGTTCAATCCGCTCTCTCCGAAGGAGCATATCCATGTCGATTAACGATCAATTGGTGTCCGCCGTGTGCAACGACGCCGCAACGTCTGCTGATCCTGTAGTTGCGGCAGAGCAGGCGACCCTTATCGAGCCGCTCGCCCGCTCGCTGTCCGGTGCGGTGCGCGTCCCCGGCGACAAGTCGATCTCGCATCGTTCGGTGCTCTTCTCCGCGATGGCCGAAGGCACTTCGCACGTGTCCGGCGTGCTCGACTCCGCCGATGTGCGCTCTTCCATCGGCGCCGTGCGCGCTCTGGGCGCCGAGGTCAACCTCGAAAAGCGGCCCGACGGAAGCCTCGCAGGCGACATCTGCGGCTGGGGTGGCTTAGGTCCTTCACAGCCGGAGGGCGCCATCGACTGCGGCAATTCCGGTACGACGGTTCGCCTGCTCATGGGCGTTCTCGCGCCGTGGGACATCACCGTCGAGCTTACAGGCGATGATTCCCTTCGCCGCCGCCCGATGCGCCGCATCGCGGCCCCGCTTGAGCTGATGGGGGCTCGATTCGCGCCGGAAGGTGCGACGACGCTCCCGCTTTCCATTACGGGAACGCGCGGTCTCGCTGCGATTTCTTATGATTCGCCGGTCGCCTCCGCCCAGCTGAAAACAGCGATTCTGCTCGCTGGCATCTTCGCGTCGGGCACGACGAGCGTTCACGAGCCGGCGCCCTCTCGCAATCACACCGAGCTCATGCTCCCCGGCTTCGGCGTCGACGTCGAAGCGGCGCCAGGGGAGGCTTCCGTTGCTGGTGGGCAGAGCCTTCACGCCTGCGACGTCGATGTCCCGGGCGACCCCTCGTCTGCGGCGTTCATGGCGTGCGCGGCGGCTCTTCGTCCCGACAGCGCGATCGACATTGAGAACGTGAGCTTGAACGAGGCACGCATCGGCTTCGCACGGGTGCTCGAGCGCATGGGCGCCGACATCACCCTGAAGCCGACGGGCAGCGCGGGGGAGGAACCTTGCGGCACCATCTCGGTTTCCTACGTCGAGCATCTGCGCTCGTGCGAGGTCGTGGGGCACGAGATCGCCTCGCTCGTCGATGAGATTCCCGTGCTCGCCCTTGTAGCTGCCCACGCGGAAGGCACGACGGTCTTTCACGAGGTGGGGGAGCTGCGCGTGAAGGAGGCCGACCGTCTCGCGGCCATCTTGGAGGGGCTTTCCAAGCTTGGCGTGCGCGCGTGGGCCGAAGGCGATGACCTGCATATCGAGGGCAAGCCGGGTCTCGTCGTGCCCGAGGGGCTCGTGTTCGATTCCCTGGGCGACCATCGTCTTGCGATGACCTGGTCGCTTGTTGGCTTCACGGGAGCCCATCCCGTGTCTATCCGTGATTTTGAGGCAGTTCGCGTAAGCTATCCGGGCTTTCGCGCCGATATTGAAAGGCTGGCGAAATGATCGTCGCAATCGATGGCCCCTCGGGGGCAGGCAAGTCAACCGTCGCTAAGGCAGCGGCAAAGCGGCTCGGGTTCTCGTGCCTTGACACGGGGGCAATGTACCGCGCCATCGCGTGGAAGGCGCTCGCCGACGGCGTTTCCTTCGACGACGCCGAGGCGCTCGGCGCGATCGCGCGCGACAACGAAATCGAGTTCGGACATGTCGAGGGCGACCCCGTTCCCCGTCGTGTCTTCATTTCGGGCGCGGAAGTGACCGATGCCATCCGCACGTCCGAAATCGACCGCGCCGTGGGGCCAGTTGCCGCCGTTCCCGCAGTTCGCGAGGCGCTTGTCGCCCAACAGCAGCGCATCGGCCGCGCGGGCGACTACGTGGTCGAGGGCCGCGACATCGGCACGGTCGTTTTCCCCGAGGCACCCGTGAAGGTGTTCCTCACGGCAAGCGCGGAGGAGCGTGCAACCCGTCGTGTCAAGCAGAACGAGGAGCGTCACGTGGGTTCGACGAACTACGAGGAGGTTCTCGCCGACATCAGGAAGCGCGACGAGATCGATTCCTCGCGCGCCGCGTCGCCCCTCAAGCCGGCGGAAGACGCCGTGCATCTTGATTCGACCGGCAAAACCATCGAGGAAATCATCTCCTTCATCTGCTCGCGTGCCGAGCAGGCTCAGGGGTAATCGCGAAATTGCGTCCTGCCTCTCGAGGCGGGGCGTCCAACTTGCAGGGTTCGCGCGCATATTCAAGAGAAAGGGCTGCGCATGAGCGTCTTTCTGCCATACGAGAAGATGTGGGACATGCCGCTCGGGGGCACATCGACCGAAAAGCAGATTCCCCATTGGTTTGGGAACATCGTTTGGGTGGTCGTCGCCTTCGTGTTCAAAATCTGTTTCCGCTATCGCGTTGATGGGCGCGAGAACCTGCGGGCGTTCAACAAGAAATCGGGCGTGCTCCTTGTGGCGAACCACACGTCGTTTCTCGACGTGGCCTGCATGTACATCGCATGCCGTCCCAGCCAGTGGGTGCGCCTGCTCGGCCGTGAGACGCTCTTCGACAACGCCCGCGGTCTTGTGGGCCAGATTCTCTCGCGCGTCGGCGCATTTCCCATCAAACGCGATGCGGCCGACCGCGTGGCCATCAAGCGCGCGACGCGCAACCTGAAGAACAACGAGCTCGTCGGTATTCTTCCCGAGGGAACGCGCCGTGGCAAGGGAACCAAGAAGCCCGAAATCCATTCCGGCGCCGCGTTCATTGCGAAGATGGGGCATGCGCCTATCCTCCCTATGACCGTGCGCAATGCCGAGTACGTGAAGCAGAAGGGCAAGTTCTTCCGCTTTCCCAAGATCACGATGGAGTTTGGGTCGCCCCTGCTCGTCGGTGATTTCGACTTCCTTCCTAAGGAAGACCGCCTGGAGGGATGCACGTGGTATGCGATGCGCGAGTGCTTCGCCCTCTCCCAGCGCGTGCCGCGCGGTGAGGTTGACATGGTTGAGCTGTTCCCTGACGGGCGCGACTTTACGGACGTGTTCGCGAATCATGCGATTCCCGAACACACTCCCGAGGAGATCATCGCGGCGAAGGAGTCGAAATGAAGGTGACGCGTGCGAAATGCGCGGGAGCATGCTACGGGGTTCAGCGCGCGCTCAACATGGCGCTTGATACCGCGTCGGAAGGGTCGCGTGCTGTCACCCTTGGCCCGCTGATCCACAACCCTCAGGTCGTGGCACAGCTCGCCGAGCGGGGTATCCGTGCTGTCGAAAGCCCCGAACAAGCCGTCGAGGGCAGCGTCATCATTCGCAGTCATGGTGTGACGCCGCAGGTCAGGCGTCAGATCGAGGCGCGCGGGCTTCCCGTGGTCGATGCCACGTGCCCCCATGTCGCTCGGGCGCAGAAGGCGGCAGCGAAGCTTGCTCGCGAATGCGGGCGCGTCGTCGTCGTGGGAGAAGCAGGCCATCCCGAGGTCGAAGGGCTTGTCGCCTACGCGCGAGAGGCTGGCGGAGAAGTGCTCGTCGCCGGGCGGGAGGCGGACGTGCCAGCAGGCCTTTCGGGCAAGGTAGGGGTGGTGGTGCAGACCACCCAGACGCGCGAGGCGTTCGAGGAGGTGCTTGCGGCGCTTCGCGATCGTGGCGTCGAGTGCGTGGTGAAGGATACGGTGTGCCTCGCGACGCGCGAGCGGCAGGAATCCGCGGCGGATCTTGCTCGGGAAGTCGACGCGATGATCGTCATCGGTGGGCGCAACTCATCGAACACAACGCGTCTTGCCGAGATATGCTCGTCGGTGTGCGGGAACACGCATCACATTGAGTGCGCTTCTGAGCTCGATCCCGTCTGGTTCGACCAGTGCACTGAGGTGGGCATCACGGCGGGTGCGAGCACGCCAGAAGATCAGATCGCCGCCGTCGAGGCGCGCATCGCTAGCTTGGGGTAGAGCGGACCCTTCTATTCTTTGAAAGCGTGCGGGCTCGTTGAAGGCGCCGCCTCCTGCGCGGCGCTTCTGTCCCATGAGATAGAAGCGCCGGAGGGTAGCCGCGCATATATAAGCAGCGTGCCGAAGTGAAATCTCCTCTGCGGGCCGAATGCCGGAGGCGATCGCCCTATCTATCTATCTATCTATCTATCTATCTATCTATCTATCTATCTATCTATCTGAGAGGCCGGGCGCAACGAGAGTCGCCTGGCCTCTTTGCATAGCAAGGGGCGTCGCCGTAGGGCGGAGGGAATCCGTCTGCGGCGGGGAGCCCCCTGCGGCGAAGCGCCCCTAAATGCAGGGTCGCATTCTCGCCTCCCAGCGCCCTTCCTGGGCTTATGGAGGGAGTGTGTGCGCGGCCCGAAGGGCAATCGAAGCGCATCGCCCCAGGTCGTACGGAGAAAACGGCCCCTGAGGCGCCCCTTCCCGGGAAAAAGGCGGGAAAGCCCCT
>OBZH01000710.1_pt1 | contig 31409 bp, 35 predicted proteins | sample 1476881 | NCBI WGS metagenome assembly OBZH01 (sample SAMEA2580230, study PRJEB22360) | human gut metagenome | biome: human gut; feature: human-associated habitat; material: faeces | place: Denmark | collected 2008/2010 | reverse complement strand
CCCCGAAGGAGTCAGCCAGTGAAACGAAAAAGTTCTTTCCATAATAAGATGCTACAATTCCGCTATGAACACAAAAACTTTGATAATACTTTCAGCCGCCTGCGGAAATCCGCAGAAGAGGTCAATAAAACACTTAACAAAATGTCCCAAAACGACGAAAAAAAGGAAAAATAAATGAAATAGAAAAAAATCTGATTTTTTTTGAAAAAACCTATTGACATTTAAACGACTATTATATATAATATCACTTGCGTTGAGGGTGATGCAAAACTTCAACACAGAGAAAAACAAAAGAATATGCGCTTTTAGCTCAGTTGGTAGAGCACCTGACTCTTAATCAGGGTGTCCAGGGTTCGAACCCCTGAAGGCGCACTAAGAACACTGTTTTTGCGGACAAAGCGATTGCCGCGGGGACGGTGTTTTTTATGTTTTACGGGAAAGTGAAAAATAAAGGTGTCTGGGAAATAGAGAGAAATGAAGTATTTACGCCCCTGCGGAGAAAGTTCCACAAGGGCGTAAAAGTATTTTATGCTGCTGATAGCACTTGAAGAACACAGGGTCAAGCTGGTAAATATCTTCATGCAGAAGGGAAGACTGCTGCGCAAGATGCAGATAAACTCTCTTTATAATCAGTCATCACACTTTATACAAACCATCCTGATAACATTGAAATCCCTTCCTGTTGGAAAGAGTTGATGATATTGAATTTTTATAAGTCGGAAACATATAAGACATTGCAAAAAAAAGAAAAGGGTTTGTGAAAAGATTTTAACGCTTTTCGTATCAAAAGATGCACTATAGCTTCTGATTATGTTATACTCTATACTCACTGTATTGTCGAAAGAAGAGGAATAAGTCAAATATCTGGGTTCCGGTCTGGTCAAAGGAGGTCGTGGTATCGAATGAAAAAAATACTAAAAAGAACAGGCAAAGTATTTTGCCTTTTCCTGCTGATCGTGGTGCTGGTAAATGTACTTTCACCTCTTTTTTGCAGGAAACCGGACGAAAAATATGTGGAAAGTCTGAGAGAAACAGAATTTACATCAGAGACAGAAGGAACGGAAAGGATTTGCTGCATTGACGATAATGAAGAGGCACTTTTGTGGAGGCTTCGTATGATTGGCACTGCGAAGGAGAGCATTGTACTGTCTACCTTTGACTTACGCGCGGATGATAATGGCACTAAAATTCTTGCCGCATTGAATTGCGCTGCGGCAAGAGGTGTGAAGATTCAGTTATTGATCGATGGAATTTATCAGCAACTGTTTCTGGCTGGAAGCAGCGATTTCCAGGCTCTGGCATCATATGAGAATGTGGAAGTGGGAGTTTACAATCCGGTGACACCGGTCAATCTGTTTAAGGTGAATTATCGCATGCATGATAAATATCTGATCGTGGATGAGAAAATGTATCTGCTGGGCGGACGCAACAGCAATGATATCTTTCTGGGGGATCAGACAAAAGGCATTAATGAAGACAGAGATATCCTGGTGTATGATACATCAGAAGGACAGGGAGAGTCTCTGAACCAGCTTGAGGATTATTTCCATAAAATATGGAAGGAAAGCTGTGTGAGCATTAAAAACGGCAAACAATCTTCCAGATATACGGATGCATACCGGCACATGGAAGAAATTTACATATCTCTGCTGAAAAGGTACAATGATATAGAAACCTACAGTGCATGGGAAAAGGATACGATAGAAGCAAACAAGATCACTCTGATCAATAATGGAATTGAGGCGGGACGAAAAACACCGCAGGTTCTCCAGACAATTCAGTATCTTACTGAAAATGCAGATCATGTAATAATACAGACTCCTTATGTGATCTGTAATGGTTACATGTATGATGTATTGCAGGGGATTTCAGATCATGCAAAGCTTCAGATCGTGTTGAATGCAGTGGAAAAAGGCTCTAATCCATGGGGCTGTACAGATTATCTTAATCAGAAAAAGAAAATTCTGGAAACAGGGGCAGATGTGTATGAACTGATGAATGATTATCCGGTTCATACAAAAGCTGTGCTGATAAATGACCGTCTGTCAGTAGTAGGTTCCTATAATCTGGATATGCGAAGTACTTATCTGGATACGGAACTGATGCTGGTAATTGACAGCGAAAAACTGAATCAGCAGATTCACGAAACAGAATCAGATTATATGGAAAAAAGCAAAGAGGTACTTGCAAACGGTCAGGAAACCGAAGGCGCAAAGTACCAGGGGAAAGTGTTGAATCGGAAAAAGAAGTTATACTACGGCGTGCTCAGGATTATCATTCGTCCTCTTCGGCAGCTGCTTTAGAGTGTGTTTGGAAAATCATTCCCAAAATCTCCTGCAAATTGTGACGCACATCTTGCGTAAAGCATTTTTCAGACACGTTCTAGAAAATAATATCACAAGTATATGTCATATAAATGTTCAGTAGCTGAAAAAAGGCGTTGTCAATCAGACTGCAGAAGATTAAAATAGACATAAAAGCAGCTGTTACAACTGTTGTTGATGTAAAGGAGGAAAAGCTTTTATGAACTTAAAGAAATTTGTGCTGGAAGGTAATCCTGTATGCAGAAAGGAAGCTGTGATCGTGGGCGATCATTTCAGGATTACAATGCTGACAACTGCCCTGATCCGTTTTGAGTACAGCGAAGACGGAGGATTTGGGGACAGAGCAACACAGATGGTATGCAATCGTGATTTCCCGGTGCCGGAATTCAGGGTGAGCGATGGCGGTGAGGAATTACATATTTACACCAAAGACCTGGAAATCCACTATGACAGGCAGAAATTTTCTCCAAGCGGTCTGATGATACGTGTAGCGGGTGGAAAAGCCAGCGAGCGCGTGTGGCATTATGGTGATGAACCAAAAGATCTGCTGGGAACAGCCAGAACCCTGGATGAAGCAGACGGTGAGATTCCGCTGAGTCATGGAATTATGTCCAGAAACGGTTTTTCAGTGCTGGATGATTCCCACACAATGGCTATGGGCGAAGATGGAATGGTAGAGCCACGTCAGGGAAACAGAGCAGACTTTTATTTCTTTGGATATGGTCACAGATATGTGGAATGTCTGCAGGATTTTTACAGATTATGTGGAAAAACACCTCTGCTTCCAAGATATACGTTCGGAAACTGGTGGAGCAGATATCACAAATACACAGAGACAGAGTACAAAGAACTGGTAGAGCGTTTTGAGAAAGAAGAAGTGCCGTTTTCTGTTGCAGTTGTAGATATGGACTGGCATCTGGTAGAGGATGTACCTCCTGTATATGGAAGCGGATGGACAGGATATACCTGGAATAAGAAGTTTTTCCCAAATCCGCCTGAATTTATGGACTGGCTGCACAAACATGGATATAAGATCACACTGAACGTACATCCGGCAGATGGAGTGCGTGCTTATGAAGAAGCCTATCCGAGAGTTGCAGAGAAGATGGGAATTGATCCTGCAAGTAAGGAACCGGTACTTTTTGATATGACAGATCCGAAATTCATTGAGACATATTTTGAGGAACTGCATCATCCGATGGAAGAAGAGGGAGTAGACTTCTGGTGGCTTGACTGGCAGCAGGGAACTGTAACCAAGGTTCCGGGACTGGATCCGCTCTGGATGCTGAACCACTATCACTATCTGGACAGCAAGTGGAAAGGAAAACGTGCGCTGACTTTCTCAAGATATGCAGGTCCAGGAAGCCACAGATACCCGGTTGGTTTTTCCGGTGATACGTTCATTACCTGGGAGAGTCTGAAATTCCAGCCATATTTCACAGCAAATGCCAGCAACATCGGTTTTGGATGGTGGAGTCATGATATCGGTGGACATATGTTTGGATACAGAGACGACGAGCTCACTGCAAGGTGGGTACAGCTTGGAGTCTTTTCACCAATGAATCGTCTGCACAGCACAGATAACCCGTTTAATGGAAAAGAACCGTGGAAATACAACCAGATTGTAGAAACAGTAATGAAGAATTTCCTGAAACTGCGTCATAAGCTAGTTCCGTATCTTTACACCATGAACCGTCGTGCAAGCAGAGCGGGACTGCCGCTGGTACAGCCGATGTATTATCTGGAGCCGGAGCGTGAGGAAACCTATGAAGTACCGAACAACTATTATTTCGGCACAGAGATGATGGTATCTCCAATCACAGATAAGCTGGATCCGGTAACAGGACTTGCAGGCGCAAAGACATGGATTCCGCAGGGAATCTGGTATGATTTCTTTAACGGAAGAGCATATAAGGGCGGCAGAAAAGTGGATCTCTGGAGAGATATTTATGAGATGCCGGTACTTGTGCGTGAAGGCAGCATCATTCCACTGAAGGACATGGAAGGATATGATAATTCCATTGAGAATCCTGAGAAACTGGAAGTACTTGTATATCCTGGAGAATCAGGAGAATTTGTACTTTGGGAAGACGGTGGGGACACACCGGAAGACCTGGATGAGAATTGGGTATCCACCAGAATGACGAAGACTGCAGATGAGAATGGAACAGTATTTATTGTAGAAGCTGCACAGGGAAATACAGCAGTGATCCCGCAGAAACGTTCCTGGAAGATCCGCTTCTGCAACATTCAGGACAAACCGCAGGAGGTTACTGTAAACGGACAGGTATATAAGGATGCAGAGTTCGCAGAGGATAAGAAGCTTCATGGAACAATAGTGATCCTCAAGGATGTGCCGGCAGATGCACAGGTGAAGGTTACTTTTGCGGCAGATGCAGCTGTTTATCAGAGAGATTATGCAGAAGAGGTCTATGAGATTCTGGAAAAAGCACAGATTACCTATGCACAGAAGACAGAGGTTTATAAAGTAGTGAAAGAGCTGGGCACAGAGGCAGTGCCAGTTCTGGTATCCATGAATTTGAATCCGTCATTGCTTGGGGTACTGATGGAGATTCTTACAATGGGAATTTAACCGAATCAAGTAAGTGTGCCAACAAGTTGATTTCTCGAACAATCTTGCGTCTAAATTTCTTATTTCCGCGTTGTCGTCGGTCGCCGTAGCCACCGCTACGCCTCCTTCCTCCGCCTTGAAATAAGAAAATTTATCCTGCAAGATTGTTTCAAGAATCAACTTGTCGGCACACTAGTTCTCTGCGGTAACATAAAAATCCCGCTCACAGTTGTGTCTTACTGTGAGCGGGATTTCACATTTTAAAAGAAGGAGTGCCGGATCTTGCGATCCGGCAAGTATGAAAAAGAAAAAGTTTTATTATAAATAAAGCGTTTGCTTTATTTGCTTATTAATATACAGGGAAAATGTGTGCAAAATGTGATGGACTGTTGAAGAAATTGTGATTAAATTCTAAAAAACTTATAAAAAAAGAAAAAGACCTGAAAAGGTCTGTAAAAAGAAGGAGGGCCGGACCTTGCGGCCCGGCATAAGTATGAAAAAGAAAAAAGTTAAAAATCTATGTGAAAAAGCATTTGCAACCTGTTTGTAAAGCATTTGCTTTATTTGCTTATTAATATACAGGGAATTTGTGAGCAAAATGTGATGGACTGTTGAAAAAAACGTGATTAAATTCTAAAAAACTTATAAACTGGAAGGAAGATTACTGTTCACACACCACTATCCCGCGAGGTGTTTTGGCATGAATATGCCAAAATCCCGAGACATACAAGCCAAAATTCCATTGCCGCAGGCAATCTGGAATGAATTTTGGCTACGTTACTGTGAACGGAGTGAACAGGAACGTAGGAAGAAAACACAAGGTGGAAAACTGAAAATAAGCATTGTAAAAATCCGAACTGTAATTTATAATAAAATTCAATGGTAACGGTTCAATATCTTTACAGTTACAAATAATGAGAAACAAGGAGGAAAACATGAAAAGAGAAACAGTCGTCGTACTGGATTTCGGCGGTCAGTACAATCAGCTGGTTGCCAGACGTGTGAGAGAATGTAACGTATACTGCGAAATCTATTCATACAAGACCGATCTTGAGAAAATCAAGGCAATGAATCCTAAGGGAATCATCCTTACCGGTGGTCCGAACAGCTGCTATGAGGCAGATTCACCTACATGCAATAAAGAATTATTTGAGCTTGGTATTCCTGTTCTGGGACTTTGCTATGGCGCACAGCTTATGATGCATGTTCTGGGCGGAAAAGTTGAGAAAGCAGATGTGAGCGAATATGGAAAGACAGAGGTTCTGGTAGATAAGACAGATTCTAAAATCTTCAAAGATGTATCTGACAAAACAATCTGCTGGATGAGCCACACAGATTATATTTCTCAGGTTGCACCAGGATTTGAGATTGCTGCTCATACAGCAGACTGTCCGGTAGCAACTGCACAGAATGAGGAGAAGAAGCTGTATGCGATCCAGTTCCATCCGGAAGTGCTTCATACAGTAGAAGGAAAGAAGATGCTTTCCAACTTCGTACTTGGTGTATGCGGATGTGCCGGAGACTGGAAAATGGATGCCTTTGTTGAGCACACTATCAGAGAAATCCGCGAGAAGGTCGGGGATGGAAAAGTTCTTCTTGCCCTGTCAGGTGGTGTTGACTCTTCCGTTGCAGCAGGACTTCTTTCCAGAGCAATCGGCAAGCAGCTTACCTGTGTATTTGTAGATCATGGTCTTCTTCGTAAAGATGAGGGAGATGAGGTTGAGGGTGTATTCGGACCAAACGGTCAGTTTGACCTGAACTTTATTCGCGTCAATGCACAGCAGAGATATTATGACAAGCTGGCAGGTGTTACAGAGCCTGAAGCAAAACGTAAGATCATCGGTGAAGAATTTATCCGTATTTTTGAAGAAGAGGCCAAGAAGATTGGTGCGGTAGATTTCCTGGCACAGGGAACTATTTATCCGGATGTTGTAGAGAGTGGTCTGGGCGGAGAGTCCGCAGTGATCAAATCTCACCACAATGTAGGCGGACTTCCGGATTTCGTTGATTTCAAGGAAATCATCGAACCGCTCCGCGACCTTTTCAAGGATGAGGTTCGTAAAGCAGGTCTGGAGCTTGGAATTCCGGAGAGACTGGTATTCCGTCAGCCATTCCCGGGACCGGGACTTGGAATCCGTATTATCGGTGAAGTTACTGCAGAGAAGGTTCGTATTGTACAGGATGCAGATTTCATTTATCGTGAAGAGGTAGACAATGCTGCAGCTGAGTATAAGAAAGAACATGGTGAAGATCCTTCATGGATGCCGAACCAGTACTTTGCAGCACTGACAAATATGCGAAGTGTAGGCGTTATGGGTGACTTCAGAACTTATGATTACGCTGTAGCGCTCCGCGCAGTGAAGACTATCGACTTCATGACAGCCGAATCTGCTGAGATTCCGTATGCAGTACTGAATAAGGTTATGAACCGCATTATTAACGAAGTTAAGGGCGTTAACCGCGTATTCTATGACCTGACCAGCAAGCCACCGGGTACGATTGAGTTTGAATAAACAAAAATGCTTAGTAAACCCAGCGTTTATGCGGGTTTGCAGCATTTTTAAAAGTCTTTTGATAACAAATTGATAACAGTTGCATGAGCGCCATTATTCTTGTAATCCAGTGGTTTTAGGGTTAGAGAATGATTGACAGGTGGTTGTGCAACAAATAAGTCCATATTATTTAGAAAGCCCTTAGCTGTGGGTAAGAACTCATAGCTAAGGGCTTTTTTGTCGTATTTATTTATCTGGTTTGAGTTTGTCTTGGAACATTTCGACCAGAGCATCGCTAAGTTCCTGTGACGGAACTTTCGCCCATGTTTGCGTAGTATCAAACTCCGGGTAGTGGTAACGCCACTCATCGTATTTGTCTTTACTGATTTCTTCAGAAGATAGCTTGTCAGCCTGCTCTTTCCAGGCATACAGCATTTTCAGAAGTTCGTGAGCGTCTTTACCTTTGGAAGTATCGACTTTCAGACAGATTTCTCCGTCTGATTCACTGACAGTCAGACCGTACAAATCTTCAAGGGTAAATAAAGTGTGCATCAGTCCGATATAGCTGTCAATATCAGGCACATCGAGGGCATGAGGGGAAACATCCAGAGCCTGTGCCAGTGCAGCAGTAAGTTCCGCCTTCGGTTTTCTTGTTCCTGTTTCGTATTGTGCTAAACGTACATCGGCACTTCGCTCAGGAAAGCCGACAATCGTACCAAGATATTTTTGTGTCATCCCACGCAGAATGCGGAAAAAATGTATTCTCTCTCCAATCGCCATAACGTGTCCACTCCTTGTATATATTTTACAATGAGTATAGCAGATATGTTTAGGAGAAGTCAAGATAATACAAAACAAAAAAGTTTAATATTTTCCAAAAAGCCACTTGACACAAGCAAATATGCTTAGTATAATAAGCTTAAATTAAGCAAATAAGTTTAATAAAAACAAAAATGACCGTCCGAACAGTATAAACCGCAAAGACCTTGCCAGATAGCAAGCGAGCGCCTGACATATTACGATATATCGAGACAGCACAGTGCCGAACAGGGAATACCTGCTGGAACTGCATTCGGATAGAACGGCGATAAAAAACAAAAGAAAGGACTGATTATTATATGAAAAACAGATTTATTTGTGCCGAAGAAGTGGCACAGGAACTAAGCGTATCAAAGCCGTATGCTTACAAGTTAATCCGTCAGTTGAATGAGGAACTGAAAGCAAAAGGCTTTATTACCATTTCAGGACGGGTAAACCGCCAGTATTTTTATGAAAGACTCTACGGAGCAGGAAAGGGGGATGAATAATGCCGGTATTCAAAAACGAGAGCAATGGAACTTGGTATGTGATGGCGAGATATGTCAACTGGAAAGGCGAGCGTAAGCAGAAATGCAAGCGTGGCTTTGCTACCAAGAAAGAAGCACAGGAATGGGAGCGAATGTTCCAGTTGCAGAACTCCTCTGATATGGATATGAGTTTTGAAGCCTTTACCGAACTGTATATCCGGGATATGAAAAGCCGTCTGAAGGAGAACACATGGCTGACAAAGGAACATATCATCCGCACGAAGATTTTACCGTATTTCGGCAAGCTGAAAATCAGCGAGATTTCCACAAAAGAGGTCATTGCATGGCAGAATGAGATGCTTGCCTATCGGGACGAGAAGAAAAAGCCATACTCACAGACCTATCTGAAAACACTCCATAATCAGTTGTCCGCTATCTTCAATCATGCGGTGCGGTATTATGAGCTGCGTTCCAATCCAGCCGCTAAAGCGGGAAATATGGGAAGTGAGGAACACAAGGAAATGCTGTTCTGGACAAAAGAAGAATATAAGAAATTCTCATTCGAGATGATGGACAAGCCTGTTTCCTTTTACGCTTTTGAAATGCTCTACTGGTGCGGTATCCGTGAAGGAGAATTGCTGGCATTGACTGCCGCTGACTTCGATTTTGAGAAAGAAACGGTCAGAATCAACAAGTCCTATCAGCGATTACACGGAGAAGATGTGATTACCACACCGAAAACAAAGAAAAGTAACCGCATCATCAAAATGCCGAAGTTCCTCTGTGAAGAAATGCAGGAGTATTTGCAGATGCTTTACGGATTGAAGAAGAAAGACCGAATCTTTACGGTCACAAAAAGCTATCTTCATCATGAGATGGACAGAGGTGCGAAAGCCGCAGGAGTAAAGCGAATCCGTATCCATGATTTACGGCACAGCCACATCAGTCTGTTGATTGATATGGGATTTTCGGCGGTGGCGATTGCAGACCGTGTAGGGCATGAAAGCATTGACATCACTTACCAGTACGCTCATCTGTTCCCGTCAAAACAGACGGAAATGGCAGATAGATTAGACGATTTAGGGAAAGGAGAGATTGAAAATGTCAGCTAAGAACAGAGATAACAAAAATCGTTGGAGAAACATTACAGTAGGGTTTCGGGTATCGCCCGAAGAAAATGAACTCATCAACAAGGCAGTCGCCTTATCGGGACTGCCAAAGCAGGAATACTGTTACCGCCGTTGTCTGAATCAGGATGTAGTGGTACAGGGCAATCCGAGAGTATTCAAGGCACTTAAAACGGAACTTGCCACTGTCCTCACAGAATTAAAGCGGATTGAAGCAGGAAACGGTGTGGATGAAGAACTGCTGAATGTCATTGAACTGATCGCTGTTATTCTGGGCGGTCTGAAAGGAGAGGATACGGATGGAAAATAAAAAAGAAAAGACTGCCCCGGATGTATCTGTTGGCGCAGATACGGAGCAGCCGATTTCTAAAAACACTATAAGTAGTATATCCGAGAATGGTGGAAATATCAAGAGTTTTGAGGAATTGCAAAGGGAAATGCAGTTGCAATCAGACCCGTCCTATCTCCAGACTATTTCCATGAATGAACTGTTTGACACACAGTATCGGAGTAAGCAGCCGTTGATTGACGGTCTGCTCTACCCCGGCACTTATATCTTTGCAGGTTCGCCCAAACTGGGAAAGAGCTTTCTGATGGCACAGCTTGCCTACCATGTCAGCACAGGCACACTGCTTTGGAATTATCCCACCCGAAAAGGAACGGTGCTGTATCTGGCACTTGAGGATGATTACCGCCGTTTGCAGGAGCGTCTGTACCGGATGTTTGGAACAGAAAGCACCGATAATCTTTACTTCTCTGTTTCTGCCAGTCAGCTTGGAAATGGACTGGATGAACAGTTTGCAAGATTTGTGGCAGAGCATAGGGACACGAAGCTGATTATCATTGATACGCTTCAGAAAGTGCGTGAGGTTGGCGGCGATAATTACAGTTACGCAAATGACTATCAGATCATGGCAAGACTGAAAAGTTTTGCAGATGCTCATGGGCTTTGTCTGTTGCTCGTACACCATACAAGAAAGCAGAATGCGGATGACAAGTTTGACATGATTTCCGGGACAAGCGGATTGCTTGGGGCGGCAGACGGGGCGTTTCTTCTTCAGAAAGAAAAGCGGACAGGTAATGCCGCAACACTGGAAGTATCAGGCAGAGATCAGCAAGACCAGAAGTTGTATCTGATCCGCAATACAGAAACCTTGTTGTGGGATTTGCAAAAGGCAGAAACGGAATTGTGGAAAGAACCGCCAGAGCCGTTACTGGATGAGATTGCAGAGCTTGTTATGAAGGACAATCCTTATTGGGAAGGTTCGCCAACAGCACTTGTCGCTTTGATAAATATGGACATTCAACCGCACGTTATCACAAGAAAACTGAACGTTCTTGCAGGACGGTTGTATACAGAACATGGGATTCTATTTCGGAGTGAGCGTGTCCATGAGGGACGGAAACTAAGATTTTGGAAAGACAATACAGAGAATGCGTGACAGTACGTGACGGTTGTGACGGTATTTTTGACAGCAGGGGCGGTATCAAAATAACCGTCACGACTGTCACATACCGTCACGTACTGTCACGGAAAGGATGGATAAGATGGGAAATGTGCAAATATCACAGGAATTATTTATGCAGTTGCTCCGCTTTCACTTAGTTGAAGATGAGAGCTGCGAAAAAGAAATTAAGCAGGGGTTAGAGAAGAAATTAGACAGGATGGTCATGCGTGACCTGTATGGAAAATTCAAGATTGCCCCGACAGAGGAAGAACGGGAACGGGCGAGAAAAGAGTATCTGGACAGACGAGGAGTGCCGGAGAGTTTTCGATGGTAATTCTTCCTTGATGATAAGAACAGGAGCGTGGCACGCCCCTGTGGACAGTAGACACGGAGAAATCTGGAAAGGAGAACCATGCAATGAGAGAAGGAAGATTAGGTTATAACTGTGAAAATGGCAGATATGGATTATTGTCAATGGACTTATGGATTGATACGGGATTTCACTGCGGAGAGTGTATGGAAGTTTTAGTGGATGACCAGTGGGTACGGACAAGAATGGAGATGAATCCTGCAATGGAATGGTATCTGGTGGGAACACCTTATTGCGGCGATCTGGAGTATGTACGGGCAAGAATACCGAAATAAATCAGATAGAAAAGTAAAGAATCGGTTTGCTGTCAGGGATAAAAAATAAGCCCGGATACGGGCAAATAAAAAGGGCGGATACGCCCAAGATGAAAAGCAAAAGCCGAAACGCGGTAGAGAAAGGTAGCACCTTATAAAGCCCTCGGCGTTTGAGAGCGAAATACACCCATCGCACAAATCAGAGATTTGTACTCAGGGTATTTCGCCCTGCCGGGAGCTATTTGTGCCGGAAACGGCAGTTAGTTCGTAAACAGGTGCCTATGCACCTACTCACAGCAAAGCAGGCGAGAGCCGGAAAGGAGAATGCTTATAGGCAGACATTCATTTATCAGACAAAACAAGCTGTCTGATGTGGCAGGAAGAATTGATTATATTTCCAATCCGAAAAGACAGGAACATCTTTATGCGACCTATCAGACAGAGGGAGCAACACCAGAGTTCTGGAAGAATCTTGCCAGAGAGAATCAGTTGGATTTTAAAGCAAGCGGAACAACAGGGAAATGTATTGAAGGGCGGGAGTTTATTATTGCACTTCCTGAAAGTTTTGTTGAGTACAAGGCAGATGATGTGGTAAGGCTTTTTACAGACAGCTTTCATAAAGGGTATGGTGTGGAATGCAGTGCAGCACTTCATCATAACAAAAAAATGACCAATTACCATATTCATCTCGTATTCAGCGAACGGAAAATGTTAGAACATCCCGAAGTGAAAATTGCTACCAGAAATATGTTTTATGATGAGCAGGGCAAGCACAGACGCACGAAGAAAGAGATTTTAGATGAGCAGGGAAATCTTCGGGCAGGATGCAGCATTATTCCCAAAGGGGAGGTTTATGAAAGCCATATTTTTACAAAGAAAGATGAGTGGTTTAAGAGCGATGCGTTTACCAGAGAAGTTAAGGAGATGTTTACGGAAATCATTAACAGCCATGTGAAAGAAGAATCCGAAAAACTGTCTGTATTTCAGCAGGGCGGCGTGTATCTGGCAACAAAGAAAATTGGGAAGAACAACCCGAAAGAAGCAGAGATACGGGCGGACAATGTGGCAAGGCAGGAATGGAATCGGACGGTAGATGTAGCATTGGTTGAGGGTGTTCCCGAAGAAGATATTTTGACAATTAAGCGTGAGAAAATCACAGACAAAACATTGCAATCTATACGGACACATGGTTGGTTGCCAGATATGTTTCAGCAGATTATCCGTGGTGCAAAAGACTTCTTACAGGAAATGATTTTCAAGTTTAAGCTGCCGCCGAAGCCAGTACCGAAGATTGATTTACAGGAATGGAATGATATGCGGAAGCTGATGGAGAAACTTCAGAAGCAGTCACAGGCAATGAAATCCACACAGCAGGAGATTTCCTCATTGAAGAAACAGCTTTCCGAGACAACTGGATTTTTTAAAGGGAAAGCACGGAAATCTTTAGAGGGCAAAATTGAACAGTCAGAGAAACAGGAAAAACGTATCCACACGGATATGGAGCAGACTGTAAAACAGGCAGGATATCCAGATGTTCAGTCCTTTGCAAAGACATATCAGAAATCGGAAAAACTGGTCAGGGAATATAATGAGGAGCTGCGAGCATGGAAAAATCAGACAGAACCGAAAAAAGAGAAGCTATCAGAACCGTCGAAAAAGGCAAGCATACGGGAAAAATTGCACCGCTATCAGCAGGAAAGCAGGCAACAGCCAAAACAGACAGCAAAGAAGAAATCAATGGACAGAGGACGATGAGAAAGGTGGAACAGAAAATGAAGAAAACAATTTTTGAAGAAATGGGCGGCACTTATGTAAGATGTGGGGATTACTTTATCCCCAACCTTACTTTGCCGGAGGAAGAAGAACCGAGATTTGTTGGAGTATGGGGACAAAGACATTTGCAGTATTTGAAAGAATACCGCAGGAATGTATATCTGGATCTGATGATGAGCGGCAGACTGAACAGTTATCTGGCAGATATAGAGGAACAGGCACAGGAACGCTTTGAAAGAATTGTAGAGCAGATGAAACAGGCACAAGGAATTACAGAACAGTTAAAGGCAGACAATGCGTGGGAGTGGGTAGGCAGGATGAATAATATACAGGCGTGTGCGAGGGAGATTGTAGATAAAGAAATCATTTATCAATAAGGAATAAGAGTGGCGGAAAGCAAGTCTAAAATGGCTTGCTTTTTGCTTTACAATGTAGGCGGCTGATGTATATAATTATAAATCATAAATTCATGAATTTAATATCAGAAGGTAAAAGCAGGCGTATATTGCAACTGTTTTTACCTTCTTAATAAAATCTGTATTAAGCATATTTATAATGCAGGGGACAAAGACTATTAAAGTTACTATTTCAAGTCCTGCTTTCCAAAAATACGAATCCCAATCTTGTAAAACAGAAGAATTTCCAGAATATTGAACAGGCAAAATTCTATGTGGTAAGGAAAGTCTTTGAAAATAAGAGAAGTTTCTTCCTTTGTGCCGAATTCTGATTCAAATAGCAGATAACTGTGAAATTCAGCCTGCGCAAACGGTGATACTAAAACATGAATGTTATTTGCTGTACGGGCAAAACTATCTATTCGTAGAGGGTTTTCCACAATTTCATGAGTGATAGGATCAGTCCAAGTGCTTGATTGATTTAAGCTGGAAACTGACTTTCCACCTAATGTCAACAATGCTAAGGTTAGAATAACTGCAATTCCAAGACTGATAAGTTGCTTATGTGAAATCATTACAATCATAGTGTACAAAGCAGATACTGTGATGATGCACACAAAAGCAATCGCAGCATGAAATGCAAATTCAGTTACATTGACTTTATCACTAAATTCTAATCCAGCAATATTTGAGCTTGTGAAAACAGATAATATATCAGCAACAAAGAGAACTGTAGCACATATGCTACTGACGATTAGTTCGACAATATAAATCTCTTTTCGTGTATATCCTGCGGATATCTTGTTGTTGATTGTTCTGTTTTCAAAGTCACTCCCTAAGTATAACGGAATCAACACTGCCAAAATGATACATATCAGGTCAGAATTTTCCAATAAAAATGTTGTTGTAAAGATTTTGAAACCATATCCATTTAATAAGATTCCATAAACATTGATGGCAATTACTGCGATTACTCCAAGCCATAGAATTGGAGATTTTGCAGCACGCTTTAGTTCCATAGATAAAAGTTTATTCATAGTTTAAGTCTCCTTTCTGCTTTTCTATAAAAAATTTTTGAAGTAAAAAGTTTCTAAATCGGTATCGGCTATTTCTGATGAAGAGAATTCTTGAATTAAAACACCATTTTTGAGGAAACCATAGTGGTTTGCCACTTTTTGAAGTTCGCTTAAGATATGACTTGAAATCATAATGGTAACACCATACTCTTCATTTAACTTTGCGATGATAGCTCTGACATCTTTTATGCCTTCAGGATCAAGTCCGTTAAGAGGCTCATCTAAAATGAGGAATTGCGGATTTCCTACAAGTGCCATTGCTAAAGCCAGACGCTGACGCATACCTAATGAATAATTCATTACCAGTTTTCGAGTATCTTTCAGATGTACCAGTTCTAATAGTTCAACAATCTTCGACTTTACTTCCTTTGATGGACATCCACAAATTTTAAGCTGATACTTCAAATTTCCTTTTGCACTTAAGGTAGGATATAATGCAGGTGTTTCAATAATGGCACCGATTTTAATATTTTCAGATTTAACAACTGTTCCTGAGGATGGACTTTGCAAATTAGAAAGTATTCTCATTAAAGTTGTCTTGCCTGCACCATTATTTCCAATCAATCCATAGATAGCACCTCGAGGAATATGAAGGGAAACATTATCTAAAGCGATTGTTTCTTTGTAATGTTTACAAAGGTTTTGGGTTCTAATAATATCATTCATAAAATTCATCCTTTCTAAATCTGTACGGCAATTGCTGTTGTTAATGAAAGTATAGGTTGTTGGAAGAAAAAAATAAAGCAAATAGCCTTTTACAGTTGGATTTTAGAAGGATAAGGTTGCTTTACATGCATGTAAAACGATAATATCTTGTGTAAAATACACGATTATGGCATACTTGAGACGGAGCATTATTATACAATGGAAAGGTGAGCTGAAATGACAGTTGCAGAGATGATAAAAAAAACTCGGACTGAAGCAAACATGACTCAAGGAGAATATGGAGCAAAATTTGGTGTTTCAAGACAGACAGTTTCCAGTTGGGAAAATGGAAGAAGTCTGCCAGATCTTCAAATGTTGATTGATATCTGTAACACCTATCATGTTTCTTTGGATAAGCTATTAAACGAGGATAAAGAGTTTGTTGAGAAAATAGATTTTTACAATAAATATAAAAAGGCAATTCGATTAGTGGGCATGTGTCTGTTGGCTGGTTTGCTTATATTTGCAATTGTATTTATTAACTGGAAAATTACAGAAAGAAATATGAATCAAGCATTTGAAATGAATGCAGAGAAATTAGGATTCGTAAAAGGAGAACTTTACGAATTAGAAAAAGACAATGTTCGGTATCGACTGCCAAACCAAAAACTCCCGTTCTTAAAGAAGGACTTTCATGTAAAAAACAGTTATGCCGATTTTATGATTGAAGATATAGAGATTAGTATTTCTATTTATGATGGAGAGGATTTTGCTATTGAATTTAATCATTTTAGAAGTATAAAAGGTTGCTTTGATAAAGATAGCAATATCGAGATCATGGAAAATACTTTGAACGAGAAAGAGAACATTTTTTATACCGAAAATAATGAGATGATAGAGGATGTGTTAAAGCAGTTATTGGAAATTCATAAAAATGTATATCGGCGTTAGTAAGATGGCGAATATAAATAAGGAATAGTAGTTGTATTTAATTTGTCTGAAGTGGTTACTGTTTTTAATTATATACTGTTGCTTTTCTAAGCAAAACCGTTTATAATCTGAATCGGAACATATTGTTATTATCTACAGTTACGGAGCGAGTGTTATCAACACCGATAACAAACTGATAACATTAGCCCATATAGGCAGGATAATATGGATAAATCAAATAATTGAAAGAAAAGCGAACACGGCAACCAATAATCTCTAAACAAAATTGATTAGTAATTGTCGAGTTTGAATAGTTGAAGCTGAGCTGTAAAGCCTTTGTTTACAAGGGTTTTACAGCTTTTCCTTTATAGGATTGCATTTTCATTGCATTATTTTTCTTCAACTGTTCTGTGATAGATTGCTGTATGTTGATTGCTGGTATAATTAGCAATGCTTTCAGTAGCAGATTGTACTTGTAATATTCCAGTCAGCTTTTTAGCAACTTCAAGATTCGTATTTGGATACAGATGACCATAAGTGCCGAGTGTTGTCTGTATTTTTTCATGTCCTAAACGTTCCTTGATAAGTAAAGGATTTTCGCCCATGCTGATAAGCAATGAAGCGTGTGAATGTCGCAAGGCATGAATTTTAATACGATGAACACCTGCTAAATTTGACAACTTTTCCAAAGCTCTGGGAAGCGTTGTTTTACTGGTTGGAGTTCCGTTATAACTTAGTACAAGTGAACAATCGGGAAGAACCTGTTGCTGAACACTTTGCCAAGCCTTTAGCTCATTGAGTGTATCTGAATCAATATAAATAGTACGGATACTTGCCTGTGTTTTCGGCTCAACGAATTTATAGTCCGTCATTGTTCGGTAATATAATGTTTTGGTAATGCTAAGCAAGCCTGTTTCAAAATCTATGTCTGACCAATGTAATGCTGACGCTTCGCCAATTCGCATACCAGTCATAAATAATAACCAGAACGATATAAACAGATAATGTTCATAATAGTCTTTCTTACAGAGTAAGGAAATAACCTTTTGAAATTCTTCTAATGTCCAGAAATCAACTTTGGTTTTCTTGCTTTTGATATTGCCTATCATACGAGAGGGATTTTTCTTCGCAATTCCAAGAACAATAGCTCTGTCGAATGCGATAGAAAGCATTCCCTGTACGATACGAATGTAATTAGGGCTAAAATCTTTTGCAAGTTTTAACTGCCAGTTTTGCACATGGATAGGTTCTATTTCATCTGTTTTCATTTTATAGAAATATGAAAAATGTTTCTTGATGGTAGTGGCACGATTAAGATAAGTGCTTTCTTTTACCTGTGTTTTATACCATGGCAGGTAGGTTTCTTCTATAAATTGTTTAAAAGAAACACCATCTTTTTTACGGACAATGCCTTTCACAACCTTTTTGAACTTACAGTCAAACTGACATTGTATTGTCTTTTGGAAGTCTGATGGTTTCAAAATCACACCCCCTTTCGCTATGAAGTGAAAAGTATGTATCCCTCTTTCCGCACCATATCTGTACGGCAGGGTGTGATTTGTTGCAGAATTGAAAAAGTTTTTATAAATATGAAAACAGCCTATTTGCACTACTAACAAATAGACTGTTTTTAAAACATCTGATATATGAGTTTTTAATTTATGTTCAAGGACTGATGATGTACTAAGAAAAAGACGGAATAAATTCGGTTGTCGGTATAGACTGCCTGTTTTACTTAGAATCACAAATTGCTCCTTGACCAGAGCAATCCTGTGAAAATAGAAAAAGGACAGCTCTGGTTATACCAAAACCGTCCCTATATTTTTGGACATTATAAAAGAGATTACCCACAGAACGGTTTTTTTTATTTACCGAACTAGGTAATGCTTTATTTGAATTTATAATGCATATAATATAAGTTTTTAATACATTCTAATCGCACAACATGAAGTATAAACTCATGCTAGGTGATTAAAAATGAGAAAAAAGAAAGATACACACAGCTTTGATTTTCGTCCTTTAGGACTGGCAATCAGAGAAGCCAGAGAGAAAGCAGGGCTTTCCAGAAATGATTTAGGCGATAAAGTCTTTTACGGAGAACGTCATATCGCAGATATTGAAAATATCGGAAAACACCCTAGCTTTCAGTTATTCCATGATTTAGTTACAATGTTCAATATATCTGTTGACGAGTATTTCTATCCAGCGAAGAATGTTGAGAAAAACACAGCCCGCCGTCAGATAGATTCGTCACTTGATTTATTGAGTGATAATGAATTAAAAATCATTCAAGGTACGATTGACGGTATCTTGAACAGCAGAGAAAATAAGAAGTGATTTGCTTCTTGTTTTCTCTGTTTTCCTATACAGATTCTTCAACATTTATTTGTTGATCTGCTCCGCAGGCAACAAATAAGAGCCGACTATCCTTATTTCTTTATCGTAAATTTACTTGTTACACAGTAATGAAAAAAGCCAATAGTTTGTAACTGAACTTTATAAACTATTGACTTTACATTTTGATGTCCACTCTTCAATGAATTATCATACGAATATATCTTCAATACTTTATAATTCAAGAGTAATAATAAGGCTATTGGCATGTACTTTTGCAACAATATTTCCGCCAAGAATGGCAACAAGTGTTTTTACTACCGCAAGTCCCAATCCTGTACTTCCATTATGTCTTGATTTATCGCCTGTATAAAAACGGTCAAAAAGTCGATTGCAATCAATTTCTGAACTGTCACTCATTGGATTTTCAATGGTAAATATAATATTATTATTTTCTTTCTCCATAAGTGTTATTTTTATCGTTCCAACAGAATACTTAATTGCATTTGTCAACAGATTTTGTAAAATTCGTTCTACCATATTTTTATCAGAATATACGTATATTGAATAATCTGGGAGATTTATTTCGGGTAAAATATTCTCCTTTTCTAATGCAACGGCATTTTCCGTAATTAAATTTATTAACATATTAGATATATTAAACTTTTCTTTTTCTGGAACTGTCTGCTGTTCCTCCAAAATAGAAAGGTCATAGAATGTTTCTACCAATTCTTTCATTTTTTTGGCTTTGCTAAAAATCACTTTTACACGCTGTGCTTGACTGGATTCCCAATTTTCTTTTTGCAATAATTGTAAATGACCAAGAATGACTGTAAGAGGTGTACGCAAATCATGTGATATATTAGCAACAGATTCTTTTAAATACTCTTCATTGCGTAATACGCCTGCAACAGCCTGTCGTTGTCTGATATTATATTGATTCAATATACCAGCCAGTCTTTCTAAATCTTTATCAATCAACGAAATGTCTAACATCTGCTGTGAATTTCCAGAATTCAATTCATTAACTTGATCCGCAAGATTACGGATTTGTTTTTTTAATTGAATATATCGAAATAGCAGTATTACTAAAAATATTGTTATGATAATTAAAATCCATTCTATGTTAGACATTTTCTCCACCTATTTAAAATCACATTTACAAAATTTTATCCACGAAAGCAATACCAATATACCAGACCATATACATCCTACTAAAATAGCTATCGGTTGAAAAAAGGTTTTCATGCTGACAACGATTCTGATTTGATAAGTAGGTAAAAAACCGACTGGTAATCTCAACATCATTCCATAGCCAAGATATAAGCTAAGACCAAAAATAATAATTGCTGTAACCGAGGTTGCTTTTACAGCATCCTGTAAATAGCAACAAATAAGTATTGCAATTAGAAATATCGCACTATTAAGCAGACAAGAATAAATGATTGCTTTTATAATATTGTAAAAAAACATTCCCACGTCTGCAACACCAAAGCGTCCAAATTCCCTTATGCACCCTGAAACTGGATAGACAAGAGCCATAAGATTAAAAGCAATTAAATACGATATTATTTTACTTGTAAAAATTTGTTTTCTGGAATGTCCAGCACTGACCTCTAAGTTTATTGTTCTCTTAGAAAATTCCTGTCCTAAAATCAATGCAAGTATAGCCGACATGATGATAAGAAGAAACGTAGAATCATACACCATTCCATTAAAAATATCAGCAAGAGAAGAAGCAATTTCTTCTGTCGGTCCCATGACCTCTGTAACATAAGTATCTGCTGTAAAAAATCCTAAAATAAATATTCCAATCATACCACACCAGTAAATAGAATTATGTAACAACTGATATTTTTCCAGTTTTAATAATTTATCCATAAAAAACACCTCCGGTTATTTCAAGTCTGTATGTAAAAAAGCACTACCTGCAATGAAATATAAAATAAAATTCCATAAAAAATCTACAAACAAGCAAAAGTTTGTCGAATAGACCTTTTGCAATGAAATTAACCTAAGTTGTCCCATTGGTATTATTCTGCTGATTATTTGTGCAGATTCACTGTTCAGCAAAAAAATCATAACAAAAAATAAAACCATTGAAACTGTCAGTGTTTTCCCCATATCACGAAAAATAAAAGCAAAAAACATCGGTAATGCACACAGTGTTATCATGGCAAACAGAGTTAGTAAAACCATAGTATATGTGCTATTATTCCAAAAAAGTTTTTCTCCAATATAAAATTGACTAATAATTCCATGTACAAATAATGGAAATACCAGAATGATAATACAACCTATTTGAGATACAATTAACTTTACTCTAAATATAGAACTTCTTTTATGTCCGGCAGTAATATAAGTATTTAAAGTTCTTCCACTAAAATCACTTCCAATGAACAATGCTATAAACACTATACTCAAAAAATAGAGTAACGGAATATTGTATAATGATGCCATAATTAAGTTTGAAGAGCGTTCTTTACTATCTAACAGCAATATGCTACTTAAAAGGAGATTGAATATTCCAATTCCCCAAAAATACCAACTGTGAAACAACTTATATAACTCAGTTTTTAGGAGATTTGACATCTTTTGTTCCTCCTATTTTGCTCAAAAAATAGTCCTCCAAAGTATCGCCAGATACAGAAAGTCCTGTTACAAGAATGTGCGATTCTGCCAAAGCAGACGCAACTGTCTCTAAATCATTCAAATAATCATACAAACGAATTATGCCATCTGGCATTAGTTTAAAGTTATCTGTATGAAGATTCTCTTCCAAAACCAGAACCGTTTTCTGAACATCTGTTGTTTTAATTGCTATATGTCGTTTACACCGTTCATTTAATTCATAATCAGAAATCTCTTCTATAATTTTTCCATGGTCAATCAGAATAAATTCTGATGCTGTTTGATACAATTCTTCTAAGATATGGCTTGAAACCAAAATGGTCATACCATATTCTTTATTCAAAATTTTTAATAAATTTCTGATTTCTACAATTCCAGCAGGGTCAAGACCATTGATAGGCTCGTCTAAAATCAATAGTTCTGGTGTATTTAAAAGTGCAATCGCTATCCCCAATCGTTGACGCATACCTAATGAAAAATTGCGGACACTCTTTTTACCTGTATCTTGCAATCCAACCATATCTAATGTCCTTTTAATAACTGATTTATCTGGTATGCCTCGTTGAATACGCTGTACTTCCATATTTTGATAGGCAGTCATTGACGGGAATAGAGCAGGCGTTTCAATCATACTTCCAATTCGTTTACGCTGTTTCTGCAATTCTTCTGTTCCAGAATTTCCCCATAAAGAAAGTGTACCACTTGTTGGAAACGCAAGCCCTGTGACTAATCTTAAAAAAGTAGTCTTACCTGCTCCGTTTTGACCAATAAATCCATAAATTTTTCCTTTTTTTATTTGTAAATTTATGTGGTCTAATGCTAATGTTTGTTTATATTCTTTGGTTAAAGACTTTGCTTCTAAAATAATTGAACTCATATCCCAAACCCCCTTTACTTAAACCAGTATAACGGGCAATTTTAAAGAATTTCTTAAATCGTAATGAGAAAAGTTAAAAAAATAATAAAGCTAAGGAACGTTTAATCCTTAGCTTTATGTAGGCGGTAGCCAATGCCCCAAACAGTATCAATAAATTCTGTATCAGAGCATATCGCTTTTAATTTATTGCGTAAATTACTGATATGAACATTAAGTGTATTATCTTCAGCAATATATTCTGTATCCCAAACACTTTGAAAAAGATTCGATTTTGAAAATACTTTATCTGGATATTTCATCAACAATTCTAAAATGCCAAATTCTTTAGCGGTTAAGGATAATTCTATTCCATTCAAAAATGCTGTATTTTTCTCTAGGTCTAAAGTCAGATTGTTATGTTGCAAACATTCTGTCTGGCTATTTTGAAATTGTACTCTTCGCAGATTACTTTCAATTCTGGCAAGCACTTCTTCCATATCAAAAGGTTTTGTGATATAATCGTCTGCTCCCAGACGAAGCAAGTCGATTTTATTTTGTGTAGTTTCTTTCGCTGAAATAATAATAACAGGTATCGTAAATTTCTTGCGTACATCAGATAAAATAATATCACCACTCCGATAAGGAAGCATAATATCAAGTATAATCAAATCAATTTTTTCTTTATTCAAAAAATCCAGAACATGAAGTCCATCATATTGGCAATGCACAGCATATCCTTTTTCTTTTAGAAAATCAGCCAATAACGCATTTATTTCTAAATCATCTTCAATAATCAATATTTTATTCATTAGCCTACCTCATTCCTGCAATGCTACTTTCCCATTATACATTTAAGGTTGTATTTCCTCAATACCATTGCAACCAATTATATGAGAGGGATTCTTATTTTGTCAATCTAATTGTAAGCAGAATAGTATAGATTGGATAAACAATTACCATACTATTCTGCTGTAACATTTATTCTACAATCTTCCAGTTATCGTCCTTATGAAGCACAAGCTCATACTGTGAGATTTGCGTCATTTTCGACTTGTTATCCAGATACTTTACGGACACGCTGACTTTGAGGTTGTCGCCGTCTTTGGTAAAGACAGGGTTTACCAGTTCCGAAAATACATAGTCGCCGGATACAGGAGCAATCACACCGCCTTTGACATAGTAGGCAAGTTCCTTTTCCGTAGCTGTCGGATAGAGCTTAAAGAATGTTTCCAAGAAAGCGGTAGCGTCCTTAACTGTGTCGGAACATTTCATGTATTTAACTGTTATCTGCACCAGGATGAAGCTACACCGCATCTACATATTGATTTTGTTCCTTATGTAACTGGCTGGAAAGGGAAAGGAATGGATACCAGGGTTTCTCTGAAGCAGGCATTAAAAAGCCTGGGATTTCAAGGCGGGAACAAACACGATACAGAGTTGAATCAGTGGATCAACCATGAAAAAGAATTGCTTGCAGAGATTGCCCGGCAGCATGGAATTGAATGGGAGCAGAAAGGGACACATGAGGAGCATCTGGATGTTTATAATTTTAAGAAGAAAGAACGTAAAAAGGAAGTACAGGCACTGGAACAAGAGAAAGAATATCTCACTGCTGAGAATGAAGGACTGACTGCACAGATTACGGAAGCAAGAGCGGATATCCAACTTTTAAAAGATGATAAGGAGCAGGCAGTTAAAGATAAAGAGGAAGCTGAGAAGCGTGCGGAAAAAGCTGAGAAAGATCTGTGCAGCCTGGAAGAACGCAGAGAACGTTTACAGCCTGTTATGGATAATGTCAGTAAGGAAATAAAGGAATATGGGACAGTGAAAACTTTGCTTCCGGAAGCTGGTACATTAGAATGTGCTACAACTTACCGGGATAAAAAGATAAAACCACTGTTTATCCAGATGAAAAATAAAATTGCTGCAATGGCTGCCCAGGTCAAAGAACTTACCAAAGAAGTAGAAAAATGGAAACACAAATATCAGGAAACAAAGCAGGCATATAACCGAGTGCAGAGAGAGCTAGATACATTATGTGAAGAAAAACAGCAGTTATCTGAGGAAAAGCAACAATTGCAGGGCGTTTCCGACAGATATGACCGGGTAGTGCGTGTACTTGGGGAAAATGTTGTAGAGGATGCGGTACAGCAAGATATACAGGAGCAGAAAGCATTAGAAGAAAAACGGCAAATGGAGCAAATGCCCAAAGGAAGTATTCACGAAAGATTGGCTTGGGGTGCCCGTAAAAGTGAAATGGAGAATCAACAGCGTAAGAAAAATAAAACAAAAAATAGAGGAATGAAGAGATAAGACGATGAAAAAGCACATTTATGATGAAAGCAATGGATTAAGCTACACACTGCATGGAGACTATTATTTGCCGGATCTGGCAGTGAATGAGGAAGAACCGACATATGGTAAATACGGAATACTGCGGAAATGGTTTCTGAAAGAGCATAGACCGGCACGATACCAGTATTTATTGATGACGGGGGAATTGGTAGCACATTTGAACTAAGTTGATCAGGAAACCAGAGAGCAGGTGGAAACCCTGATAAAGCAGATGACGGAAAAACAGGGTGTGACGGAACAACTGAGAATGCAGGATCAGATGAAATGGGTTGGATTGATGAATAATATAAATATATGTGCGGAAGAAATTGTGCTACAAGGGATTGTGTATATGTGAGTAAAGAGGGCAGTCGAAAGGCTACTCTTTACAAATATGAAAATAAAAATTGCTGAAAAGGCATGAGTTTTGTAGTGTAAAACTCTTTTGACATTGTGTTTTCCGTTAAGTAAAATATCTTTGATAGACAGATAATGAAAAAATGATTATTCTTGGCTCAGATTAAGAGAACAAATTACTTGCGAAGGGAGGAAATTATATGGAGCTGAGTATACAGATAAAAAAATACCGAACAGAGCTTCATCTATCACAGGAGGAACTGGCAGAAAAGGTATATGTAACAAGACAGACAATTTCTAATTGGGAAAACGAAAAGAGTTATCCTGATATTCATAGCCTGTTACTTCTTAGTTCATTGTTTAATGTATCTCTCGATCAATTAATTAAAGGAGATATAGAGAAAATGAAAGAAATTATTAGCGATCAAGAAATTAAAAAGTTTAATTATTATGGTTCCATCTATACAGTTCATTTGGCCGTGTTGATTATATCGGCAGTACCTTTGTTTATGTGGCTCGGGAGGTATGCGTATATTCCGTTTGGGATTTTATTTATTATTACAAAGTACTGGGCGTTAAAGGTTGAAAAACTAAAAAAAAAAATGATATACAAACTTATAAGGAAATTGTTGCATTTACGGAGGGAAAAAAATTGGATGAACTTCATAAGGCAGTTGAAGTGGGAAAACGTCCTTATCAAAATATATTAAAGGTTATTATCAGTGCGGGTGTTACAGCGATGATTTGCTTCTTGATTGGAGTACTGATACACTTATTTTTGAATTAATTGAATTTAAGGATATCTTGATCTGCCGAATTATAAAATAGAGCATTTTTCTCGCAGATTTTAACCGTTAGTTAAGAAATCGAAGCCATAATTAAACGAAAGCTCAATTGTAAACACATATTAGAAATACTATAATGAGAATATAAACAGGAGGTAGGAACAATGCAAATTGGTGAGAAGATAAAAAACTATCGGAAAACTGCGGGATTAACTCAAGAACAGGTGGCGGATTATTTGGATGTTTCTACTCCTGCGGTAAATAAATGGGAAAAAGGAAACACATATCCAGATATATCATTACTTCCGGCACTTGCTCGATTATTAAAAATTGATATGAATGAATTATTTTCATTTCGTGAAGAATTGACAGAAAAAGAGATTGGACAATTTGTGAATGAGCTTTCGGAAGTTTCATTGGATAGCTTTATAAAAGCCTTTGAGATGGGAAAAAATAAAATAAAGGAATATCCTCATTGTGATTCGTTGATTTATTCAATTGCTACTGTTTTAAATGCGGCGCTAACTTTATCCGATGTTGATGATGAGAAAAAGTTGGAATGCAATAATGTGATTGTTGAATGGCTGGAACGAACTGCTGAAAGTCCGAATGAAAAGGTAAGGCTTTCTAGTATTTTTATGCTTGCGGCGAAATATATACAAATGGAAAAATATAAAGAAGCAAATATCTTTTTGGATAAAATTCCAGATACTATGATAGATGCCACAATTATGAAAACGAATGTATTAGCACACCAGGAAGGGACAGATGTTGCAGCGTTCTTTTTAGAGGGAAAACTGATGCAGACAGTTACGAATATACAAAGCTATCTGTATAAGTTGATAGAAATGGAAGAAGAAACCGGAAACCATTGTAAAGCAGAGGAGATTGCCGAAATTACAGAACAGATGGTATCGTTATTTGGTCTGTGGGATTACGGTAAAGTAGTACCACATCTATTGATTGCAGGGTATCGAAAGGATGTAGAAAAATGTATTCAGTTGATAAAAGAAGTGTTGATGGAGGCACAGAAGCCATGGAAGATGGTGGAATCACCTTTATATTACAGATATGCGGATACAGTACAGGGAAAATCTTTTTCAGGAGTCGGAAATAATTTTGTTCGTGCATTAGCTACAGAAATTGAAAATAAAGAAGAGTATGAATTTTTGAAAGGAAATAAAGAATTGGAGGTGATTTTTTCTCAATATTTAAAATAGATTGCGATAAAAATATATAGAAATGATAAAATAAAAGCTGTAAAAATCTACGTTGAATTTTACAGCTTTTTGTGTATAATATAAGTAGCAGAAACAATATAAAATCAAAGGAAGGAGCTAAAAGAATATGGCAAATATTTTACCAGTATCTGATTTGAGAAATTATAATGAAGTCCTGAAAAACTGTCATAAAGGAGAACCGGTATATCTGACTAAGAATGGCAGAGGACGTTTCGTTGTCATGGATATTGAAGATTATGAGCGTGACCGAGCAGAGAAAAAGCTTCTGATGAAGCTGCAGGAAGCTGAAGAAGCAGTGAAAGACGGAGAAGGCTGGCTGGATTTGGATGAATTGAAAGCACTTGTGGGGGAATAAGATGTTAAAACTGCGGATCAATCCGATTGTTGCAAAGGATTTGAAAGATATCCGGGATTACATTGCTGAGGATAATGAAGAATATGCTGCAAAGACAATAAAGGAAATTTACGGAAAATTTGAAAATCTTCAGATGTTTCCGGGAATGGGATCCGATCTTTCTAAACGAGTCAGCTTTCGGACAGATTATAAATATGCGATATGGGAAGATTATGTGATCATCTATAAAGTGGGCAGTGAGTATGTAGAAATTTATCGGGTAGTAAACCGGTATCGGGATATTACGAGGATTTTTGAAAATGATAAGTGATATAAATATTAGAGATATAAATCATGTACAGGAGATTTTGAACGATATAAGGAACTATGTGAAAGCTTATGAGAATCAAATAGGTGAGTTATCAGAGGATGTATGTGAGAATATAGGATTTCAATTAGCGGAGATTGATGGATTTATTATTGGTCCTCAAAAGTATACGGGACACAATATGGCGATGGCAGACATTAGAATTATGTCATATTGGGAATATATTGATGGAAAATGTGAATTCAATGAACTTATGGAGAAACTTAAAGAATATGAGGGAGATGTTTGATAAGAAAAGTGAGTTATGTTTATGCGGAAGTGGAAAAAAATATTCTGAATGTTGTGCAATAAAAATTAGTATATGCGGTAATTCAAATAGTTTTCGTGGTTCCATGCAAGAATTTGATAAATTGCACAATACATATAAAAAGATATGTTTGCATCCCAATAAGAGCGAATGTAGTAGAGTAAAAACACATGCACATACAATATCGCAAAAAGCGGTATTGGAATTAATTGCAGAGAATGGAATAGTATTAATGCCCATCGTTTTTGGTATAAGGAATGAGTTTAGAATGGAGCCAAGAGGGATTGAGGCAAAGGCAACGAAATTCTATTGCTTTTGCAGTAATCATGATAAAATGTTTGCTCCGATTGATTATACTAATATATGTTTAAACGAAAATAAATTTTTTTTGTACGCATATAGAATTTTTGCTGCTACATACTACAAAGTCAGGCGAGAGCTTGATTGTTTTTATAAGTTGAGAGAAAAATATGACTTGACAAGTAATCCATGGGCTTTATTAATGTATCATAATATGGAAATTAATATGGTATTTTTAGATGAATATAAAAAGATATTTGATGAAGCCATAATGAAGGAGACGTATAGTTGCTTGGAAAGCATGATGATCTCGTTAGAATATAAAGTGTATTTTGCTGCAGCAACATGTTTTTGTCCGATGATTGATCTCTTTGGTAATTCGTTATCATCTTCGGAGCCGGGATTACCCATGATTTATATCTCAATTATTCCTAATGAAAATTACACCAATATTATATTTTCGTGGTTAAAAAGGGATTATGACCAGTATACTTTTTTTAAGGAGCAGGTGAAAATTGCACCAAGAAGATTGCTTCTCAAATATTTGAATAATTTGATTCCTATGAATTGTGAGAATATGACTGTTGGACCAAAACTGTGGGAAGCATGGGGAGAAGAGGGGCAAAAAGATTTTATTAAAATTGCATATGATGAGAAAAGAAAAGATAATTTTAAATTTACGTCCAAAGAGTATTTTCGAGAAAGATTATATAATTTGTTTTTGAAAATATCGTAATAGATAATATGAATATGTATTTTTAGACATAGGTGAAGAATTAAACATTGAAGTTGTTGATTTGATACTTGCATCAGAACAAGTAGATCAAAGAATTTGCTCGATAATGGTTGAAACATATGACGAAGTAATTGCAAAAACGAAAGATATTTGATAACTTTTTTCTGATAACAAATTGATAACGCCGTTCAGTACAGTCGATGGACTTAGGACAGTGGAACACATATAAAATCAAATAGAACCATAATGCCAATACTAAAAAGTATAGTGATAAGATTTTATTTGCGAGTTTGAGTAGCTTGAAAAATCGCGGAAAAGCCCATAAATAAAAGTTTTGCGGGATGTCGAAAAGACCAAATGGAGTGCAAATGGAGTTTGAAAATTATTTTTTTCTCTTGTTTATATTCCAGATTCACCTGCAAATTTCGTGAAATCAGTTATTCTCATAAAATAAAATTAGAGTAAATATGAAGAACAGTTTGTTTTGATTGAAGTGATTTTCGTTAAGGCAGACTGTTTTTTTGTTGCCTGCATTTAGAAAACAGATACCACAGAAAGGTTCTTTATTTTCGATGAGCTTAAACTCCATGACACAGTAATCACACTGATGGAGAATTAAAAAACAAGAAAATTTGATAAATTTCGGAAAATGATGTCCGATTTTGTATCTGCCAGTACAGAGTATATGAAGAGATAAATATTCAAAACACAGGAGGTACTGATTATGCAGAACAAATTATTTTTAAAGGCAGCCGATATATGTGAACTTCTGGAAGTAAAACAGACATCGGCTTATGAGATCATCGGAAATCTGAACAAGGAACTGGAAGAACAGGGCTACCTGACGCTTAGAGGAAAAGTTCCGACAAAGTATTTTGTGAAGCGTTTTTACGGTGTGGAAGATACTTGTGAGATTCCACAGGAAGAGGGAAAGGAATGGTTTCATGCGTAAGAGAAAAATGTATTTATCAGTGGAAGACATTGCAGAACTCTTTGGATTATCAGTTTCGTTTGCTTACCGGGTGGTGGAAAGAATGAATGCCGATCTGGCAAGCAAGAACTATTATGTGATTCTCGGTCGGGTGCCAACCCGCTATGTAGAGGACAAAGGCTCCTTATATCTGGCCTGCTTCATTCTGCAATACCTCCCGTCAGTCTTGTTCTCATGGTTTCCAGCGTCTTAGTCCTGTGCCGCTGGACGGCGCTGCGGGACATTCCCACCACCGCGCCGATCTCGCCGTCCGTCAGTTCCAGGACACAATGCAGTATCAAGATGCTTTGTCCCGGCTGGGGCAAGCTGGCAAAGGCAGCGGCCACCAGCCCGTCGCTGATCTGAAGCTCACAGCCATAGGCTGGAAATATAAAACTGTCGCTGGGGTACTGATCTATCGTGCATAGCGTGTCCAGTTCCGAAAGCGGCAGCGTTTCAAAGGATGTTTCCCAGCCACGCTGACGCTTCCTTTCCCGGAAGTAGTCAACGGCTTCATGGTACAGTACCAGCTTGCAAAAATGGTCAAACTGGCAGCGCCTCCCGTAATCATCAGGGGTAACTTTCATCTTCTCACCCCCTTTCCGTGGGGAGTGAGCAGGATGATCCTGTCCGTTGTCAGGGGCCTATGCTGGCCCTGGTCTGCTGACCGCCTCCTTTTCCATCTGATTTTTTGCCGGAAATGACAATCCGCGAAAATCGACAAAAATCGCCCGGCAGGTCGTAAACCTACCGGGCGACGATTTGAAGCGTTTTGTTGTTTTCTTACATGGTATAGTTCATACTCGTAGCCGGAATATTCCCGTGGCGGGGCAAGGCTTTTTTTAACAACCGTAGCAAGAATTCCCTCACTATAGGTGATGGGATGAATTGCACATTCGGGCATGTCTGCTCAAATTCATAAAAAATCGCAAAAACACTTGTTCTGATACAATAAATATATTATAATAAAAAAGAACAATATGCTCTTGAAATTTGGACGGTCGAAATAAGCAATAAGTGAGTGTACATAATGAGTTTAGATAATAATTCTCATTCAGTGTTTTTGTTTGATTCTGGTTATGAAATATAGCAGAAAGATGCTGGACGATAAGATGTCAGAGAGAACAAAAGAAATCTTTGAAATATAGCACCTGTTGAAACAATCCATCAGTATATAGAGAGTCAGGGTGAGAAAGATAAACCG
>OBZH01000697.1_pt1 | contig 32020 bp, 25 predicted proteins | sample 1476881 | NCBI WGS metagenome assembly OBZH01 (sample SAMEA2580230, study PRJEB22360) | human gut metagenome | biome: human gut; feature: human-associated habitat; material: faeces | place: Denmark | collected 2008/2010 | reverse complement strand
CGTGCTCGGCTTCTCGCTCGGTCAGGTGTCCGCGCTCGCCGTCTCCGGCATGCTCTCCGAAGAGGGAACCTACCGCTTCGTGAAGGCGCGTGCTGAATTCATGGCAGAGGCCGCAAGCGCCCATGCGGGCGCCATGAGCGCGCTGCTCAAAGCCGACGATGAAGCTGTCCGTACTGTGTGCGAGTCGTGCGCCCAGGGCGACGTGCTCGTTCCTGCAAACTATAACAGCCCAGGTCAGATTGTCATTTCTGGCACGCCCGATGCCGTTGCGCGCGCAGAAGAGGCGTGGGCTGCCGAGGGCAAGCGTTTCGCGCGCCTTGCCACGTCGGGCGCCTTCCACAGCCCGCTTATGGCCGACGCGGCCGAAAAGCTTGCCGAGTACCTTGCGGGTGTTGAGTTTAGCGAGCCTGCCATCCCGCTTGTCTGCAACGTCGACGCGTCGCCGCTTTCCGCTGCCTGCGCCCGCGAGCATCTCACGGAGCACCTTACGCATCCGGTCCGCTTTCAGCAAAGCGTCGAGGCGCTCGAGGAACAGGGCCACACAACGTTTTGGGAAGTCGGCTTCGGCGGCGTTCTCGAGAACCTCGTCAAGCGAATCGATCGTAAGGCGTCGCGGACCTGCGTGCAGGACCTGGCAAGCTTCGACGCAGCGCTCGAATCGCTTGCGTCCGACGCAAGCTAAAACACCCGTCCATTAGTTGGGAAGTGAGCAAAACCCATGACTGAACAGGTTAAATCCGAGCGCAAGGGAGCGCTCGTCACTGGATCGAGCCGCGGCATCGGCCGCGCGATCGCGCTTTCGCTCGCCGGGGCGGGCATGAACGTGTGCGTGAACTGCTCGAGCGAGAGAAGTCTTCCTGCCGCGCAGGAGCTCGCCGCGCAGATTTCGGCCACCTATGGCGTGAAGTCGCTCGCCCTCGTGGCGAACGTCGCGTCGGCTGAAGAGGCGCAGACGCTCGTGGAATCTGCGCACGTCGCTTTCGGGCGGCTCGACGTCCTCGTGAACAACGCGGGCATCACGCGAGACGGGCTCGTGGCGCGCATGAAGGAAGAAGACTTCGACGCGGTTATCGACGTGAACCTGAAGGGCACGTTCAACTGCTGCAAGGCCGCCACGAAGATCATGATGAAGCAGCGCTCGGGCCGCATCGTCAACATGTCGAGCGTCGTGGGCGTGGCGGGCAACGCCGGGCAGGCGAACTATGCGGCGTCGAAGGCGGGCGTGATCGGCATCACGAAGTCGCTTTCCCGCGAGCTTGCGCCGCGCAACGTCACGGTGAACGCCGTGGCGCCCGGGTTCATCGAGACCGATATGACCGACGCGCTTTCCGACAAGCAACGCGAGGCTATCTCCTCGCGCATCGCATGCGGGCGCCTCGGACAGCCCGAGGACGTGGCTAATCTCGTGAAATTCCTGGCCAGCGACGAGGCTGGCTACATTACCGGTCAGGTTATCTGCATCGACGGAGGTATGGCGCTATGAGCGAGGCAACCGTGAACACCAAGCGACCCGACGGATCGAACCGCGTCGTGATTACCGGCATGGGCGCAATTACGCCCGCGGGTGTCGGCGTGGAGGCGCTGTGGAAGGCGGTCATGGGCCGTGAATGCTGCATCCGCCCCATCGAGCGCTTCGACACGACCGACTACGAGGTCCACAATGCTGGCGAGATCTGCGGCTTCGATGCCACCGAGCACGGCCTCACGAAGAAGGAGTCGCGCCGCTTCGAGCGCTTCGTGCAGTACGCGATCGTCGCCTCCGACGAAGCGATCGCGCAGGCGGGTCTTTCCATGGAGGACGAGGACCCTTCGCGCGTGTCTGTCGTCTTCGGCAGCGGCATCGGCGGCATCGACGAGCTCGAGAGCGGGTTCAAGACGCTGTTCGAGAAGGGCCCTAAGCGTGTGAGCCCGCTGTTCGTACCTACGATGATCGGCAATATCGCCGCAGGCAACCTGGCGATTCGCTACGGCATGAAAGGCGAGTGTATCAACGTCGTCACCGCGTGCGCGACGGGCGCCCACTGCATCGGGCAGGCCGTGCGCGACATCCGCCACGGCTACACCGACGTGGCGCTTGCGGGCGGTGCGGAGGAAAGCGTGAACCCCATCTGCATTGCGGGCTTCGCGAATCTCGGCGCTCTTTCGCGTGAAGAAGACCCCCTGCGCGCTTCTCGTCCGTTCGACCTCAACCGCGAGGGCTTCGTCGCTGGCGAGGGCGCGGGCGCGGTTATCTTGGAGTCGCTCGAGCACGCTCTGGCGCGCGGCGCGAAACCCTTAGCGGAAATCACCGGCTTCGGCTCGACGGGCGATGCCTACCACATGACCGCCCCCGACCCTGAGGGCGAAGGCGTTGTTCGAGCGATGCGCATCGCGCTTGAGGAAGGCGGGTTTACCCCCGCTGAACTGGGGCATTTCAACGCGCATGGCACAGGAACGCACGCTAACGAGCTCACCGAGTCCAAGGCGCTGCGCGCACTGTGCGGCGAAGAGGCGGGCCTTAAGGTCCCCGTGTGCTCGGTCAAGGGCACGACGGGCCACACGCTCGGCGCGGCAGGCGCGGTCGAGGCGATCGTCACGGCGCTTTCCGTTGCGAACGATTGCGTGCCGCCGACGGCCGGCTTCGAAACACCCGATCCCGAGGCTCCCGCCAACGTGCTCGCCGAGCCGCTTGAGAACTACAAGCAGAAGGTGGCGCTGTCGAACTCGCTCGGCTTCGGCGGGCACAACGCGTGCCTTGCCATCTCGCCGTACGAGGTTGCGGCGGAATAGAGGCGCTCGCTGCTCGCGCATTTGCGAACCGCGAGCAGCGCTGCCCTGGGCTTGCGGCCCGCACTTGCGAAAGAGAAAGGTTCTTCTTGATGGATATTCAGTTCCCTTGCGGTCGCGAGGACATCGAGCGGGTGCTCCCGCATCGCGACCCCTTCGTGTGGATGACGCGCGTGGTGGAATGCACGCCGGGCGAGTCGATTACGGCCGAGCTTGATGTTGACCCCGACCTGCCGCTGTTTCGCGGCCACTTCCCGACGCACCCGGTGCTGCCGGGCGTCATCATCATGGAGGCGCTCGCGCAGGCGGCATCGTTTTGCGCGCTCGTTGACCGCGCGGACGAGGGAGTGCTCGGCTTCTTCGCGGGCATCGACAAGGCGAAATTCCGCAACCAGGTGCTGCCTGGCGACGTGCTCACGCTCTCGGCGAGAATCGTGAAGTCTTCGAGCCGCATGGTCGTGGCCGACGTCGAAGCGCGCGTCGGGGATAAGGTATGCGCTACGGCGACGCAGAAATACGTGCTTGCACGTTCCGAGGAGTAATCCCATTTTCAGGGAAAACAGGTAGTCAAAGAGGGTTGGCATGAAGATCGCAAAACAAGGGTATGTGACGTTTAACGCAGACGGGGCGTTCGCTCCCGCAGCCTCTGCGTCTGAGCAGGGTCAGGCGTCGGCGCCTGGGGCGGGCGTGGCGTATCGCCTTTCGCGGATCGCCGAGGAGGCGGCGGCCGAGGGCGCGCTCGCCCCAAACGCCGTCGACGCGGCCGATTCGTCGGGATACAACGTCGTTCCCTCGGGCGACGCGAGCGCATACTCCCCGGTCGACGCTAAGGAAGACGAAGATGCCCGCCCTCGCGTGCTGCTCATGTCGCGTGGCCGCATGGCCAGGCAATATGTGCAGGCTGCTACCGACGCCGGCTTCTCGGTGTGGCTGCCCTTTACCACCGACAAGCGCTTCGAGCCCTATCTGCGCCAAGCGGCGGGCACGGTGTGTCTGGGCGAGAAGTACTCTGACGCCCTGTTCTGCAACGCCCATGCCGTGCTCGATGCGGCCAAGGAATGCGGCGCGGGCACGGTGCTCCTGTGCGATGAGTCGCAGCCGCTCGGCGAGGTCGACGGCTTCCTTTCGCGTGCCATTTCGCGCGGCGTGAACGTCTTCCGCCCGCTGAAGAACGACACCCCGGCGCTCGGCTGGGTGCTGTGCACCACGGAGAAGGCGGCGCCCGCGGTCGACAAGTGGCGCGCATGCCCCCATTGCGGGCTGAAGTTCGCCGAGGAAAGCCTCGCCGCCTCGCACTACGTGTGCCCGACGTGCGGCGGCTATTTCCGCATGACCTCCGACGAGCGCATCGCCGATTTGCTCGACTCCGGCAGCTTCGAGGAATGGGACGCCCATATGCCCGAGCCCGACCCGCTCGAGTTCCCGGGTTACACCGAGAAGCTGGCGGCGCTGCGCGAGAAAACGGGACTTGACGAGGGCATCCGCACAGGTGCGGGCCGTATTGCCGGCATCCGCACGGCGTTCGCGGTCATGGAGTCCACTTTCCTCATGGGGTCGATGGGCACGGCTGTCGGCGAGAAGATGGCGCGCCTCGTGCGCCGCGCGGCCGACGAAGGGCTGCCGGTCGTAGCGTTCACCGCTTCGGGCGGCGCGCGCATGCAGGAGGGCTTGGCGTCGCTCATGCAGATGGCGAAGGTGTCCTGCGCGCTTTCCCGCCTGGCCGAGTGCGGCCTGCCCTACATCTCGGTCATTACCGACCCGACGACGGGCGGCGTCACCGCATCGTTTGCCATGCAAGGCGATATCATCCTCGCGGAGCCCCATGCGCTCATCGGCTTCGCGGGCCAGCGCGTGATTCGCGACACCATCAAGCAAGAGCTCCCGAAGGGCTTCCAAACCGCCGAGTTCGCGCTCTCGCACGGGCTTATCGACGCCGTCGTATCGCGCTCCGATTTGCGCGCGACGCTTGCGCAGCTGCTCGCGCTCCATTACGCGACGCGCGTGCAGGGCGAGCCGGTTGCGGGCGAGGAGCGCATGATCGTCACGTACGATTCGGTGAAGTCGAACCTCGAGCACGGCACCGACACCTACAACAAGGTGACGTACGGCCTGCTCCCCGTTGACGAGGGGCTGCTGCGCGAAGACGAGGAAGACGACTCACTTCCCCTGTCGCTCGCCGAGACCGTCTTCGGATGGTTCGGGGGCAAGACGAAGCAGCTCGAGCGCGAGGCGGATCGCCGCCGCACCGCTGCCGACGCGCATGCGGGCAACATCTCGGACGAGAAGATCGCCGCGTGTGCGCCCACCGCGGGAGCCCCTGCCGCCGAGCCCGCTGCCGATGCCGACGCGCAGGCCGCCATGGGCGTGCAAACCTCGAGCGCATGGGAAAGCGTGCAGCTCGCGCGCAACGTGCACAGGCCCACGTCGCGCTACTACATCGACCGCATCGTCGACGGGTTCATCGAGCTACACGGCGATCGCGGGTTCGGCGACGACGGCGCGATTGTCGCGGGCGTCGGCTGGATCGGCAACCAGGCGGTCACGGTGATCGCCGAGGAAAAGGGCTGCGATCTGAAGGACCGCATCAAGCGCAATTTCGGGTGCCCGCAGCCGGAGGGGTACCGCAAGAGCCTGCGCCTCATGCGCGAGGCGGAGAAGTTTGGGCGCCCGATCGTGTGCTTCGTCGACACGCAGGGCGCGTTCTGCGGCATGGAAGCCGAGGAACGCGGCCAGGGCAACGCCATCGCGGACAACCTGCTCGCCATGGCGGGCGTGAAGGTTCCTATCGTAAGCGTGCTTCTGGGCGAGGGCGGCTCGGGCGGTGCGCTCGCGCTCGCCGTTGCGAACCGCGTCGCCATGCAGGAGCATGCGGTGTACTCCGTGCTATCGCCCGAGGGCTTCGCGTCCATCTTGTGGAAGGACCGCACGCGTGCCCCCGAGGCTGCTGCCGTCATGAAGATGAGCGCCGCCGAGGCGCACGGGATGGGCATCGTCGACGACGTGCTTTCCGAAGGACCCGCACCTGCGCACGAGAACCCCGATGCAGCGGTCGATGTGGTGCGCGACTACGTGCGCCGCGAGCTTGCCGAGCTCGCAAGCGTTCCCGCCGATGACCTGGTAGAACAGCGTCGCGCTCGCTTCGAGGCGTTCTAAGGGGAATTCAGTTCCGCCGAGCGTTCAGCAGATGTTCGCTCGGCGGCATTCGGTCAGCGCGCGCGGCCGATGACTCGTTTGGCGGTTCGGGTTTAAGATCTTGTAACAAAACTATTCGGGAAAACGAACGGTTATCAAGCGAATGCCGAAAGAAAAACCCTTCGTTCTAGCGAATAGTTTTCTGGCTTCCAATCTCCTCGATTGCCGCTCTCACAACAGGGTCGTCCAACTTATCGATGAGCTTGCGGTAGATGCGCTCGCGGATCCAGGGCTCGGTGGAAAGCGCGATGGCGTCTTCGGTGGGCACCCATTTCACACCACTGTTTTCATCGGGCTTTATGCGGATAGGCTCGTCGGGGGAGGCCACAGCGAGATACGTCACGTTCAAATGCAGATGCGATCCGACGTACTTCCCGCGCTTCTCGTGCCCGTCGACGGTGAGCACTTCGAGCGAGTAGATGTTCCCCGCGGGAAGCGGCACCATGCGCGCGTGTGACACGCCCGTTTCCTCCTGAAGCTCGCGCAGCGCGACGGCAGCAAGGTCGCGATCGCCGTCGGCATGGCCCCCAATCCACGACCACGAGCCGTAGATATTGTGGAACACGAGCAGCGTTTGCGCGCAATCGGGGCTCACGACCCAGATGGAGCACGCCATATGCGCGAGCGCCTCGCGGGAAAACGCGTTCTCGCACGTGCCGAGCACTGAGAGAATCACCTGCTTGTCGATTTCTTCCTGCTCGTTTGCCGGCTCGTATGCCGCGATGTCGTCTTCGATCGCCATGTTGTCCCTGCCTTTCCCTCCGTCTGATTGTAGCGCCGCACGGCCCCTTCGCGCGTCTGACTTTCTCTTCCGCCCGCGCGCTGCCTGAGTGCGCTCGTCTTCGCAGGGCGCCGCCGCCCATTTGCCCGCAACCGCCGCCCTTTTCCGCCGGGGCCCGCCGCTCCGCTCGTGCGCCCGTCGTTGCAAGCGGCGGGGGCGTGCGTTTGCGCTTGCATCGCCGTGCTACACTAGCGTTTACGAAAAAAAGGAGTCATGTGATTTCGGAACGCGAAATAGCTGCCAATTGCAATTCACGCACGTTTGCCCGCGCCGAGCGGATAGCCGCGAGCGACCGCAACATCTTGACGAAGCGCGTGCGCTACGAGGTGGGGGGGACAGTGCTGTCTGCCCAGGTCGCAAGCTCAAGCGGGTGGGATGACCACTATCGTGCGTCCGTCTATCTGTCGCCCGACGAGGAAACGGTCGAGGACTGGTCGTGCACCTGCCCTGCGGTGGTGGAATACGACGGGCTGTGCAAGCACTGCGCGGCGCTTGCGCTCTCCTTCTCCCGCGCGCCCGAGAAGTTCATGGGCTACACGCCGAAGCGCCGCGTGGCGACGTCGGCCTGCATCACCGAGCTCATGCGCCGCGGCGAGCAGTTCGCCGACGACAGCGACATGGAAGGCTCGATCGACCTCGAGTGTACCCTCACGTACGGCTACCGTCTGTGGTCGGCGAGCTTCAAGGTGGCAAGTCCCACGTCTTCCTACGTCATGAAGAGCATTTCCGACTTCGTGTCGCGCATGCGCACAGGCGAGCGCTACTCCTATGGGAAGAAGCTCGCCTTCACGCACACACCGGCGCTCCTTACCGAGCGCGGCCGTCGCGTGGCGGAGTTCCTCGACCGCGCCGTCTCCCTGCGCGAGCAGAGTGTGCAGACCACCCGCTGGGGCATCGCCTCGACGCCTGGCGTCGGTCGCGACATCAACCTCTCGGAAGTGGAGGTTGTCGAGCTGCTCGACGCGCTCGACGGGGGTCCGTTCACCATTCGCGGCACCGATATCGGCACGCGCTCGGTCACCGAGACGCGCATCGTTCACGCAGACCCCGAGGTCAAGGTGTCGCTCGAGAAATCCACCGAGGACGGTTACTGCATCGAGCGCGGCTCCGACGTCGTGCTTGCCGCGCAGGGCCGTCGCTTGTACCTGTGGATGGGCGACGTCGTGTACCGCTGCTCGCCAGAGCTTGCTCGCTGTGCCGACTTCTTGCGCATGGTCTACGAAGGCTCCGATGTGCGCCTGTTTATTTCGAAGGAGGACATGCCGCTCTTCTGCTCCGCCGTGTTACCCCAGGTGGAGAAGGCGCTGCACATGGACATGCCGCCTGAGGTGGAGCGCTTCCGCCCCGTACCCGGCGAAATCTCCTTCTACTTCGACAAGGTCCGCGCGGGCGTTCGCGTCGAGGCGGTGGCGACCTACGGCGACTTCCGCTACGTCTTGGCCGGCGAGGAGGCTCATCATGTCCTCCCCCGTCCCCCGCGCACGGGCCGCGTCCGCCGCGCGCGGGATCGCCGTTGCGGGCAAAACCGCGCGCGAGGAGGAGCCGGGGCCCCTGCGCGACGCTCGCCTCGAAGCGCGGGCGACGACGCTCGTCGAGCGCTATTTCGGTCTGGGGGACCCGGTCATCCCGAACGCAGACGACGATGCGGTGGGCAACTTGCTTTTCGGCCTGCCAGAATTCCGCGCGCTCGGCGAGGTCTTCACCACGCCCGCCTTCGACCGCCTCATCCGCGACGGCAAGCCGCGCATCTCCATGGGGGTGTCGCTTGCGGGCAACCTGATCGATCTTACGGTGAGCGCGGGCGACTTGGAATCCGACGAGCTTGCCGCGCTGCTGTCGAGCTATCGCAAGCGCAAGCACTATCACAGGCTCAAGGGCGGCGCGTACCTCTCGCTCGAGGATATGGACCTGGCCGAGCTCGATCGCATCGCATCTGACCTGGGAATCTCTCTGAAGGAACTCGCGAGCGGCAAAGTCGAGCTGCCGAGTTACCGCGCGTTTTACCTCGACGAGGAGAAAGACCTCGACCGCGATCGCTCCTTTAAGAGCTACGTGGACAACTTCCGCTCGGTTGACGAGCAGAGCTACACGCCGCCCGCCCAGCTCTCGAGCGTGCTGCGCCCCTATCAGGAGGAAGGCTTCCGCTGGCTTTCCGCGCGCTGCGATGCGGGGTTCGGCGGTATCCTCGCCGACGAGATGGGCCTGGGCAAGTCGCTGCAGCTGATCTCGCTTCTGCTTGCCCGCCGAGACGAGGCGCGCCGTGTGGGGCCGAGCCTTATCGTGTGCCCGGCGTCGCTCGTGTACAACTGGCTGCAGGAATTCGCCCGCTTCGCACCCGAGCTTGCGGTTCGCGCAGTCGCGGGGCCGAAGGCCGAGCGCCGCCGCATCAGGGCGCTCTCGCTTCCCGCGCCCGACGGCTCTGCCGCCACCGACCCGTGCGACGTGCTTGTGACCTCCTACGACCTGCTTCGCATCGATATTCACGACTGGGTGGGGGAGCGCTTCTTCCTGTGTGCGCTCGATGAGGCGCAATACGTGAAGAACCCGGCGGCGCTCGTCACGCGCGCGGTGAAGCGCGTCGAGGCGGAACATCGTTTCGCGCTCACGGGTACCCCGATGGAGAACCGTCTCTCCGAGCTTTGGAGCATCTTCGATTTCCTGATGCCGGGGCTGCTTGGACCCTATGCGCGCTTCCGCGAGCGCTTCGAGCTGCCAATCGTCGGCGGCGACGAGGACATCGCGCGCAGGTTGCAGGCGCTCGTGGGCCCGTTCATGCTGCGCCGCTTGAAGACGCAGGTGCTCTCTGACTTGCCCGAGAAACTCGAAAGCGTGGTGTACGCGCCCATGACCGGCGAGCAGCTGAAGCTGTATTCCGCGCATGAGCAGCGCCTTCGCGAGGAACTCACGCGTCAGAAGAGCGACAAGGCTGCCAAGGACGGTGGGCGCAAGAGCGGCATGTCGGATGCGGAGTTCAACAAGAGCAAGGTGCAGATCTTGGCCGAGCTTACGCGCCTGCGCCAGCTGTGCTGCGACCCGCGTCTGCTCTACGAGAACTATAAAGGTCCTGCGGCAAAGCTCGACGCGATTTGCGATCTGGTGGACTCTGCGATGGGCGGCGGCGAGAAGGCGCTCGTGTTCTCCCAGTTCACAAGCTTCCTGTCGCTAATTGCCGACAAGCTCGACGCGGCGGGTGTGCGCTACTTCACGATCACGGGCGCAACGCCTAAGGAGGAGCGGCTCGAGCTGGTGAACCGTTTCAACACTGATGACACGCCCGTGTTCCTGATTTCGCTCAAGGCGGGCGGCACGGGACTCAACCTCACGGGCGCGTCGGTCGTCATCCATGCCGACCCCTGGTGGAACGCGGCGGCGCAGGATCAGGCGACCGACCGTGCGCACCGCATCGGGCAGACGCACGTGGTGAGCGTCGAGCGCGTGATCGCGAAGGGAACGATCGAGGAGCGCATCCTCGCACTTCAGGAGGCGAAAAGCGATCTGGCCGACCAGGTCGTCGGCGCGTCCGGCGTGTCGCTCGCCTCGCTTTCCCGCGACGATTTGGTCGACCTGCTGAGCCCGGTGGAGTAGAAGTGGGCAAGGGGGCGCGTCGGCCACTTTACATTCGGGATAGGCGGTTGAAGTCGGCGGTCTCGTCGATTACGGTGATGCCCGCGTCGCGGAACGCGGCTGCGGCGATGCCCCATCCGGGCACGAGCGTGCCCGAAAACGTGCCGTCGCAGACTTCCCCCGATCCGCATGAGGGGCTCTTCGCCTTGAGGATGGCCAGCTCGCAGCCCGCTTCCTTCGCACGTGCAAGCTCGGCCTGCGCGCCGCGGGCGTAAGCGGCCGTGCGATCGGCTCCGCTCGCGTCGAGGATCGTCCAAGAGCGCTCGTTTGCCGTGTGCGCTTTCTTGCCCTTCATCCACGGGGCGCGTACGATTTCGCAGGGGGTGCGCGGCGTGGGAAGGCCGCCCGCTACTTCAGGGCAGATGGGCACAAGCTCGTGTCCGAGTGCGGCAAGCTCTTGCACGCGTGCGCAGGGCTTCGAACGCCCGTCGTAACGGCACGCCTCACCCAAAAGGCATGCGCTCACAGCAATTCTCATGCAAATCCCCCCACATACATAAACTCGGGCTGGCGAGCCTCGGGGGCCCGAAGAGCCCCAGGGTACCGAGGGGAACCCCAGGACCCTGAGGGTCTCAGGAATCCCCGGGGTCCCAAGAGACCCGCCGCCCCACTTCTTCATGAAGCCAAGTATATCCCCTTCAACCGTCAGCCCCCTCGCGCTATTTTCGGCTTGCGCCAGCTCCTGCGCGCCCTTTACGCGTTAACGGGGAAGAGCTTGCCGCTCACCATGACATACACGTTTTCGTCCGTCGCGAAGTGAGAGGGGATTGCATAGGCAAATATGCAGGTCACATGGCTGTTTGCGGGAGCGCTATAGATTGATCCAACGTAATCGTCGGCTCGCGATGGCGCCGCTACCTCTTCGACGAGTTCGTAGGATGTGCGCGAGATGCGAGACACGCTGCCCTCATCGCTGATTACCACGAGGGTGGCAAGGTTTTCACATCCGCCGACGAAGTCTTCGTCGGCGCCGCCGGTGTTCTCGACATCGACCGTGATTGTTGCGAAGGTGAACCCGTCCGTGGCAAGTGTTCCGTCGTCGTTGAACGCCATGCCAAAGCGTTGCTTGAGCCATTTGTCGGCATAAGACGAATCGCCTCCAAATCCGCTCAAGTAAGCGAACTCGCTCTTTGCTCGGCCGAGCGGCGGTTCGTTTCCGAACACGACGGTCGGTGCATGAACGACAACGGAGTCGCAGTCGATAAGGGACACATGTGGGTTGCCGTACTTATCACTTGACATGGCGATTGTTTGCGCTGCAACTGAGTCATTGGCTCCCATTATTTCCAATTCGCCCGAGCTTTTGCCTATAGGCTCAGTCTCGTCGACCAAGCTCACCTCTTCATCGACGCTGTTCGGCATCAACGTTCTTGCGAACTCGTTGGCTGTTTCGTCACTGCTGGGGAAGGGGGCGCTGGTGGTGGAAGCAATCTCGCCATATACCGATGCGAGCGAGTAGGTCCCGTCGGCGTTTTCGACGGGGGTGACAGCATGCGTTTTGACCAAGTTTGCGTCGACGATGCGGCTTGTGATCTCGGAGGTCATATCGAAGTAAGTTGAGTTGTCGGCATAGCGAGGTTCTACGCGGAACATCGCTTCATGTAGCGTGATGACTTGGGTTGATGTGCTTCCGTCTTCGAAAGTGGCCGTTACGGTGAGCGCGGCGCCGTCGAAAAGCGATAAGGGGTCGCTTTCGGCATCCGGGTTGAACAGGCCGAAGCACGTCGTGCCATCTGCGATGCCGGGTGCGTCTGCAAGTGCAAGGTCGATTACCGATCCGTAACGCTTTAACAGGGCGGCTTGGATTTCCTGGTTGCTTCGCGGCTCTTCGCCGTTCAGGTCTCCGCCTTCCTCGGCGTCCCATTTTACGACGATTACCGAGTCGCTGCTCGAAAGTGTACCGTCGAGCCCGCGAAAACAATCGTCCCAATTGACGGCGCGATTGAAGGCGATCGGGTCGCTGGTCTGGGAAATCGTCGTGACATCTTGTCGGTACAGCTCGCCCGTCGATATGCTCGCCTGCACACGGGAGATGCCTTCGCCTTCTACGGTGAACGTGCATCCAGTGAAGTACCCTTCGGCTTCGCCAGTTTGCGTCCATTGGGAGTGCGTGCGGTCGAAGACAATCTGTCCGTCTTCGGTAGGGAGGATGGTCCCGCCATCGCTCGCCCAGGCGCGAACGGTGAAGCTGCGAGCGGCTGCCTGTGTTGCTGACTGCGGCGAAGGGATGGCTTCTCCCGCTGTCGAGGCAGCGTATCCGACGCCGCCGACGATCAACACTCCCGCCACGAAGCAGGCGGCAATTGCATACGGCTTGTGCGGCTTGCGGGATCGTGTCTTGCGTCCCGAGCGCGTGGTCTGCTCCTTCGCGCGGGCGAGCGTCGCGGCGACGAGTTCCTCACTGGGCTCTATGCTTTTCATGAGTTCGGCGTAGCGGGTGAAAAAGTCGTGTTCGTTCATTGCGTGTCCTCCAGTTCGATGCGCAGTGCTTTGCGGGCACGATGTAGGTGGGAGCGTACGGTGGCGGGTGCGTCTCCGATGATTTTGGCGATCTCGGTTGTTGAGTATCCCTCGTAGTAGAACAAGTGCACCACGGCTCGTTGTTTCGGCGACAGCGTCGCAAGTGCACGTTCGAGCATTACGTCCTGCGCTGCCGTTCCGCTTTCCGATTCAAATTGCTGCAGCGAGTCTGACGCTGCTTTGGCTTCTGCAGCGGGACTTTCGAGTGGTTCGGCCAAACGGTTTTCTCGCTGTCGCAGGATGTCGTTCGAGCAGTTGATTGCCACGCGAATGAGCCATGCCTTTTCGTAATCGGCGTCGGTGAAGGTGCCGCTGTGAAGGTGTCGCTTCAAGAATGTGTTCTGGAAAACATCGCTTGCGTCGTGTGCGTTGCCGCAATACGCGAGCGCGATGCGGTAGACCATGGCACCCCAAGTCTCGATCGTCTGCTCAAGGGTATGGTTCACTGTCCTTTTCAATCGTCTCCTTCCTCTGCTTCCTTGATGATAGCCGCATAGGGCGCCACGGCTTTATATTGTTTCGCTTGCGACCGGTCTCACCTCTAACACGTTTCGGGCCAGCGATATGTTGCACGGGGAAAGAATCTTGCTTGAACTCTCCATATCTCCCGTATTCCCCAAAGGCTACAATGGAGGGCGACACAAAACGGCGCCTGAGCGAGGCGCCCTGTAGAAAGGCAGATCATGTTCGACGGAATGAAGTCCCCTGGCCGCAACGACGAGTGCTGGTGCGGCAGCGGGAAGAAATACAAGAAGTGCCACCTCAACCTGGACGAGCGTTTGCAGGAGCTCTATGAGCAGGGCGAAGAGGTTCCCCATCGCTCGCTTCTGAAGACCGCTGCCGATATCGAGGGCATCAAGAAGTCGGCCGCCATCAACATCGGCGTGCTCGATTACGTGGCCGAGCACATCAAGGCAGGCGTCAACACCGCCGAGATCGACAAGTGGATCTACGACTACACCGTCGAGCACGGCGGCACGCCGGCCGACCTCAACTTCGAGGGGTATCCCAACAGCGTGTGCACGTCCATCAACGAAGTCGTCTGCCACGGCATCCCCTCCGAGGATGACGTGCTCAAAGAGGGCGATATCGTGAACGTGGACTGCTCCACGATTCTTGACGGCTACTTCTCCGACTCCTCGCGCATGTTCATGATCGGCGAGGTCGACGAGGAGAAGCAGAAGCTTGTGCGCGTCACCAAGGAGGCACTCGAGGCGGGTTTGGCTGCGGTGAAGCCGTGGGGGCACTTGGGCGATGTGGGAGCTGCGGTCTCCGCGCACGCACATGCGAACGGCTTCTCGGTCGTCGAGGAGTTTGGCGGCCACGGTATCGGCCTCGAGTTTCACGAGGACCCGTTCGTGAGCCACGTTGCCGAAGCGGGAACGGGCCCGGTGCTCGTGCCGGGCATGTGCTTCACCATCGAGCCGATGATCAACGCGGGGGAGCACGACATCGACATGTCCGACCCCAACGGCTGGACGATCCGCACAGCGGACGGCAAGCCTTCGGCGCAGTGGGAAGTGCAGCTTGTGGTGACCGACGACGGCTACGAGCTTTTATCGTGGTAAAACTCCAGGCCGCAACCGTTATTTTGTGAAAGGCAAAATATTTAGAAATTTATCTTGCACTGCAGGTTGTTTTGCCCTAATATATCAACTTGCGCCACGGTGGGTGTGGCCTAGTTGGTTAGGGCGCCAGATTGTGGCTCTGGAGGTCGAGGGTTCGAATCCCTTCACCCACCCCAGCGCGCGCAGTATCTTTGACATATGCACTTTGGACCGTTAGCTTAGTTGGTAGAGCAGGGGACTCTTAATCCCAAGGTCCGGGGTTCGAGTCCCCGACGGTCCACCATTTCAAAGATGCACTTTCACATATGTTTTCTTGGACCGTTAGCTTAGTTGGTAGAGCAGGGGACTCTTAATCCCAAGGTCCGGGGTTCGAGTCCCCGACGGTCCACCATCTCGAAATCAAGCCCCAGCAATGGGGCTTTTTCTTTGCCGTGATGTCGCGGCTCTCGAAGGGGACGTGGGTCGCGGCGGACTCGACCTCGAGGGCATCGAGCGAAAAGTTTGGCGAAGCAGGGGAAAGGGTGCCGCCGACGGCCCTTGATGCACCGCAAATCGGGGCGCAACCCCCTAAGGCTCCAACATTTCATCCGCACCGCCCTCCTATTGTGGACAAAAATCGACGATATGTGAGGAGTTTTCTATGATGAACTTTTCCCTGGCAATTCCGACCTGGGTAAACGTCAAGAGAATCAAGGGGAAGCCAGCCTACCACCCTTTTTCGACTCACATATCGGCGTTTTCTGTCCATGATGACGACTTTTCGGGGAAGATGCCCTCCCCCCCGCCCTTCCTTCCTCCCTCTCGCCTGCGCGCGCATCCAGATGAGCGAGCAACCTCTCGTTCCTGCGGTGGGGACGATGGGGGGGATGCGTGCGATATGCCGCAAAAGCCCTGGGATTGCCGCACCGCGAGCGCTCTAGAGCGCATGCCCCGGCACGCGCGACTCAAGCTCGCCGCGACTCAAGCCCGCTATGGCGCCCGTGCTCTAGGGCGTATGTTCCGGCGTGCACGATCAGTCCAGCGCGAACGATGTTCTTGCCGCAGGTAACGCGCTCCCCAGTTGCCCGGGACTCGCCGAGCAATCTTGCCTTTGCTATATCGCTCATTCCTGCGAGCGCTGAAACCAGGTACCATGAAATCCGTACGCGCACGCAAGAAGGAGGAGCCCATGGAAGCCGGCGAAAAGCGCTATCTCGAATTGCTTTCCCGATCGTTTCCCACCATCGCTGAGGCATCTGCCGAGGTCATCAACTTGTCGGCGATCTTGAATCTCCCTAAATCGACGGAATTCTTCGCCTCCGACATCCATGGCGAGTTCGAAGCCTTCTCGCATATCCTGCGCAACGGCTCAGGCTCGATTCGCCTGAAAGTCGACGACGTGTTCGGCGACACGCTCACCGACGCCGAGAAGCGCGCGCTCGCCACGCTTATCTATTACCCGCGCGAGAAAGCGAAGCTTGCCCTATCGCAGGTGGAAGACGAGTACGCATGGTACGCCGTCACGGTGCCGCGCCTCGTCGCGGTCTGCAAGCGTGCCGCGCGCAAGTACACGCACTCCAAAATCCGCCGCGCCGTGCCAAGCGAGTTCGCCTACATCGTCGAGGAGCTTTTGACCGAGGATCGCCACGGTGTCGACAAGGAAGCCTACTACAGCGCCATCATCGATGCGGCGGTGCGCACGGGCCGCGGCATCGCGCTCATCGAAGCGCTCTCGACCATGATCCAGCGCCTCGCGGTAGACCAGCTGCACATCATCGGTGACATCTACGATCGCGGCCCTGCGCCGCACACTATCATGGACACGCTCATGGCGTACCATTCCGTGGACATCCAATGGGGAAACCATGACATCGTGTGGATGGGCGCCTCACTTGGGCAGCGTGGCTGCATCGCGCACGTGGTGCGCAACTGCGCCCGCTACGGCAACCTCTCCATCTTGGAAGACGCCTACGGCATCAACATTCTGCCGCTTGCGACGTTCGCGCTCGACGCCTACGCCGACGACCCGTGCGTCGGCTTTGCACTCAAGGGCAATCCCAATCTTCCCCCCTCCGAGCTCGAGATGAACGTGAAGATTCAAAAGGCGATGGCAATCATCCAGTTCAAGGTAGAAGGCCAGCTCATCGACGAGAACCCGGCTTTCGGCCTTAGCGACCGCAAGCTTTTGGACAAGATCGACTACGCGCGTGGCACGGTGATGCTCGACGGCACCGAATACGTGCTCACCGACAAGGTGTTCCCGACCATCGACCCGGAGAACCCCTATGCCCTCACGCCTGCCGAGCAAGACGTGATGGAGCGCCTCGTCTCCGCCTTCACCGGATGCGAGAAGCTCCGTCGCCATATGCAGTTCTTCCTGGAGGCGGGAAGCCTGTACAAGATTCACAACGGCAATCTGCTTTTCCATGCTTGCGTGCCGCTCAATGCCGACGGCTCTCTCAAGGAGGTCGACGTCTACGGCAAGACGTACAAGGGCCGTGCGCTCTACGACGTTATGGAGCGCCACGTGCGCGCCGCGTTCTTTAGCCATGACGAGGAAGAGCGCCGCCGCGGGCGCGACATGCTGTGGTATCTGTGGCTCGGGCAGGGCAGCCCGTTGTTCGCAAAGAGCAAGATGGCCACCTTCGAGCTTTATCTCATCGCTGACAAGGCCGCCCGCAAGGAAGTGAAGAACCCCTTCTACACCTTGATCGACGACGAGGCTGTGGTCGCGAACATCTTCCGCGATTTCGGGCTTGACCCCGAAACCTCCCACATCATCTGCGGACATGTGCCCGTGAAGGTGAAGGACGGCGAAGACCCTGTGAAATGCGGCGGCAAGGTCATTATGATCGACGGCGGGTTCTCGAAGGCCTACCAGCCGACCACGGGAATCGCCGGCTATACGCTCATCTCTAACTCTTACGGGTTCATCCTGGCGGCACATGAGCCTTTGGAATCGGCTCAGGCCGCGATAGAGAAGGAAATCGATATCCACTCGTCCCGACATATGGTGGAGCAGGTGAAGAAGCGCACGCTCATGGGGGACACCGACGAGGGACAGCAGATGAAACGCGAGATTGCAGATCTTGAGCGGCTGCTCAAGGCGTATCGCACGGGAGAGATACCGAGACAAGAGCAAAAAGGTGAATGAAACCGCTATGAGCCATATAACTGAAAGCTACCTCGACAACGCGGCGACCACGCCTACGCGTTCCGAGGTCATCGAGCGCATGAACGAGGTGATGCGCGATGCATGGGGAAACCCCTCGTCGGCTCATGCCGTGGGAATGCGCGCGAAGGAAGTCCTCGAAGAGAGTCGTGCTACCATCGCCGGCGCGCTCGGGGTCGAGCCTGGCGAGGTGTACTTTACTTCGGGTGCTACCGAATCGAACAACCTTGCCGTCCGTGGCGTGTGCTCGGCGCGTCGCGACAACCCCGCTAAGATTATCACCTCGACACTCGAGCATGCGACGGTCACGCGAAGCGTGCGCGGTATGCGCCGCGAAATGAATTGGCCAGTTACCTACATTGATGCTATCGATGGCAAGCTCGACCTGGGGCAACTGCGCGATGCGCTCACGGAAAGCTCCACGTCGCTCATCACTATCATGAACGTGCAGAACGAAGTGGGCTACATCTTCCCCTCGGCGGAGATCGGCCGCATGCGCGACGAGCTCGCTTCCGACGCCCTCTACCACGTCGATGCCACCCAGGCGTTCGGCAAGCTTTCCCCGAAACCGCGCGAGTGGCACGCCGAGCTGGCGTCTGTCGCCTCGCACAAGATTGGCGGGCCGCGCGGTATCGGCGCGCTGTACGTGCGTGACGGCGTGAAGATGCACACAAACGCATTCGGCGGTGGGCAGGAGCACGGGCTTCGCTCGGGCACGGAGCCGGTGTTCCTCGCTGCGGGTTTCGCGCGTGCCGTCGAGTTGGCGCAGGCCGAACATGAGGAAACCCTCGCGCATGTGCGCGCACTGAGCGCGCAGATCCGCGCTGAGCTCGCGCGCCTTGTCCCCGATGCTATCGTGAACTCGCCTGAGGACGCGTCGCCCTTCATCGTGAGCGTGAGCGTACCCGGGCTGCGCAACGCGAAGTCGGTCGCATACCTGAGCGATCGCGGCGTCTATGCATCGCGTGCATCGGCGTGCGGGTCAAACCATGAGCATGTGGCGGCGGGCACGTGGCGCAAGAAGCACCCGCTATCGCTCCAAGCGGCGGGCATCCCGCTCTCGCAGGGCAACACGACGCTGCGCGTGAGCTTCTCAGGCGCGACGACACCTGACGACGTCGATCGCTTCGTTGCGACGCTTGCGGAATGCAATGCGGAGCTTGGGAGCCGTAAGTAACAGGCGGCCCCCTTTGCGTTCGACGAAAGGCAGACTGCTGTACTTAACGGAAGGCGTGCGGGACTTTTTGCTATAGTATCTCGCAATACGTTCCCGTATTTCCATTTCGACCGATAGGGGAGGGCATGAAGAAGTTCCTGGGAGAGTTCAAAGACTTCATCAACCGAGGCTGCATCTTCGAAAGGGAAGGTGTAGCCGCACTCGTTTTGCCTCGGTTTACAGGTCGAGCTTTTCGATGACGCTCTTGAGCACTTCGGCGGATGCGCGCAGGCGTGCCTGCTCGTCATCGGAGAAAGGTGCGGGAACCTTGTATTCGATGCCTTCGGCTCCAACAACGGCGGGCATCGAAAGCGCGATGTCGGAAATGCCGTATTCGCCTTCCATCAGGTTCGATACGGGAAGAATGGGCTTCTCGTCGCGCACGATGGCCTCACAGATGCGCTTCACGGACATTGCGATGCCGTAATAGGTGGCGTGCTTCTTCTCGATGATCTCATACGCCGAGTTTTTCACGTCGTTCTCGATTTTTGCCATGGTCTCGGCGCTGTGCTCGCGCCCGCGCAGGCGGCTGAACACGTCGATTGGGATGCCCGAGACGTTCGCAAGGCTCCAGATGGCGATTTCGGAATCCCCGTGCTCGCCGACGATGCGCGCGTGGACGTTGCGCGGGTCGACACCGAGATGCTCGCCGAGCACGTACTTGAAGCGCGCGGTGTCGAGCACCGTGCCCGACCCGATGACGCGGTTCGCGGGCAGTCCCGAGAGTTTGAGCGCCACGTAGGTGAGGATATCGACCGGGTTCGACACGACGAGCAGAATGCCGTCGAACCCGCTATGCGTGATTTGCGGTACAATCGACTTGAAGATGCTCACGTTCTTGCTTACCAGGTCGAGACGCGTCTCGCCGGGCTTTTGGTTCGCGCCCGCCGTGATGATCACGATGCCGGCGTCGGCGATGTCGGCGTAATCGCCCGCGTAGATGTTCGCCGGCGATGCGAGCGGCATGCCGTGCGCGATGTCGAGCGCCTCGCCCTCGGCGCGGTCGCGGTCGACATCGATCAGCACCATCTCGGAGAACAGCCCGCTTTGCATCAGCGCGAACGCGGATGCGGATCCTACGAACCCGCATCCCACGATGCCAACTTTGCGGAAATTCGCAGGCCTCGTGCCTGCCTCGGTGCCATTTGCCATGAGCTGCTCTCCTTCGTTGATCGTCGTTTTGCTATTGTGCCACAAAACGACTGACGGCCTAGGGTTGCTCGACGGTAATCCATCTAGAGTTCTACGGGAACCCATTCCTCATGGTTGCAAATCCAAGCCTGCGGTTCCTCCACGCTGAAGAACGTGAGCGTGGGGTCGTTCGGCCCGTCGTAGGTCTCGCCAAGCCCGCTCAAATGCGCGAAGCCGGCGTAGCGGATGTCGTCGTTGACCTTGTCTTCGAGCCCCGCACGCCCGCGGAGGATAAGCCAGCCGTGTCCCGGCCACCATGCCGTCGCCTCGAACATCGGGTTCGCGACGAGCTCGTCCCACACGTCCTTGGTCGTCGCGGTGCAAAACCAGATCTTGCCGTCCTGCTCGGCGGCAAAACTGAAGGGGCGCACGTGCGGCTGATCGTTTACGCTCGTGGCGAGATACCACGCGGGCACGGCGCTTAAGTACTGCAGGATCTTCTCGTTTCCAGTCATGGGGGTTCCTTTCTTAAACGATAGGGTACGAAATGATCTACGGGAATGGATACAAGTCCGCTCCGACAGTCTTACAGAAGGATGTTCACCGCGATTACGCACGCTAGAAGGACGGCGACGAGCGCGCAGGCGATGCCGTCGCGAGGTGCGAGGCTTAGCGGATGGAGCCTCGTTCGCCCTTCCTTGCCGTGGTAGCAGCGCGCCTCCATTGCCGCAGAAAGCGTCTCTGCATGGCGAAAAACGCTGGTGAACAGGGGGGTCATAAGCGATGAGAGCATCTGCACGCCGCGCAGGGGACTCGTTTTCAGCCCCGCGCCGCGAGCAAGCTGCGCTTCGCGAATGCTCGAGAACTCGGTTGCGAACTGCGGCATGAAGCGCAGGGCGATGCCCATGATCATGCCGATCTCGTGTGCCGGCACGCCGAAGCGCGCGAAGGGGGAGAGCAGCCGCTCAAAGGCCTCCGTCAAATCGAGCGTCATCGTGGTCAGCGTGACGAGGCTCATTCCCGCCATCATGAGCAGGAGCCGGCAGGCGATGAGCAAACAGGTGAGCACGCCCTCTTCGCTTATGCGGATGAACGCCCATTCGAAGTAGACGGGGCCGCCCTGCACGACGAACAGGTTCATGATCGACGCAATCACGACGATGAACATGAGCGGCGCGAGCGATCGGAGCGCTTTGCCTGCAGGAATGCGGGCGAGGGCGTAGGCCCCCACCACGAACAGCGCCACGGGAATAAGCGCAAGAAAGGACCTCGCGTTCAGGGTGATCACGATGAACGCGCACCCGAGCAAAAGCTTCGCGCGCGCGTCGAGCTTGTGAACGGGGCTTGTGCCAGGTACATAGCTTCCAAAAGAAAACCCGCGCATCATAAGAGACCTCGCAGATAGGAGACGATCGAGTCTTCGGTGGCAAGCCCCTCATGCGGCATAGGGAGCCCTCCCTCGCGCAAAAGGTTCGCGAAATGCTCGGGCGAGGTGGTTGCAAGTCCTACCGAGGTCAACTCCGCCGCGCGGGTGAACACCTCGGTAGGTGTCCCCTCCATGAGAAGCTTCCCCTCGCTCATCACGGCGACGCGGTCGCAGAGATTCGCGAGGTCGTCCATATTATGGGACACCATAACCACGGTGAGTCCCTCCTCATACAGGCGGGCGACCATGTCAAGAAAGGATTTCCGCGCTTTCGGGTCGAGGCCTGCTGCGGGCTCGTCGAGCACGAGCACCTCAGGCTCCATGGCGAGCACGCCCGCAAACGCCACGCGGCGCTGCTGGCCGCCCGAGAGCTCAAAGGGGCTGCGCGCGGCGATTTCCTCAGGATTAAGCCCTACGGTGCGTAGGGACCGCTCGACTCGTTTGGAGACCTCCTCTTCCGAAAGCCCCAGGTTGCGCGGCCCGAAGGCGACGTCTTCCGCCACGGTTGCCGCGAAAAGCTGGTTTTCCGGGTATTGGAACACCACGCCCACGCGCCCGCGCACGTCGTTGGCGGCGCCCTTTTCCGCAATGTCGCTCCCGAAGGCGACGACGCGGCCGCTTGTGGGGTGCAGAATGCCGTTCATGTGCTGGATGAGGGTGGACTTGCCCGATCCGGTGTGCCCTGCAATGCCTAAGAACTCGCCTTTGCGCACCTTGAGGGAAACGTTGTCGAGCGCCCAGAGCGCTTCGGGGGAGTTTCCCCATTTCGCCTGCTTGGGTGCAGGTTTTTTGCCTGCTTTGCGCTGTCGGCGCGCCTCGGCGGCGTCGTAGGTGAACGATACGTTTTCCAGCCAGATGAGCGCATCGCCGTCCGTGGACGCTGCAGGAGAAGCGGGGAACTTCGCGCAGTCGGTCGCTCCTGAGACTGTGTTTGCTTTGGGCGCAAAAGGCGATGCGGACGCCTTCTCAGCGAGCGTTTTTCCTCCCGATGAGCCCTGGGGCGCTGCATTCTCGTACGCACTGCTAGCGGCAGCTGCGTGCGAGGAGAAAACAGAAAGCACGCTTTCTGCGAGAGCCTCTTCGGTCACGGCGGCGATCACGGGCACCCCTGCTCGGCGCAGCGCCTGGGAAAGCTCGGCTGCGAAGGGGACCTCCAGATTGAGGGCCGAAAGCGCGTCGACGTCGATAAGCACTTCCTCGGGCGTGCCGACGCGCGCCACTTTCCCCTCATCGAGCACGATGACGCGGTCGGCGAGGGCTGCCTCCTCCATGAAGTGGGTGATCATGACGACGGTCATGCCCTGACCGTTGAGCGAGCGCACGACGCGCATGAGGCCCTTGCGGCCCCGGGGGTCGAGCATCGCGGAGGCCTCGTCCAAGATGAGGATCTCCGGGTTCATCGCAAGGGCGCCGGCGATGGCGACGCGCTGCTTCTGCCCGCCGGAAAGTGCATGTGTCTCATGTTTCTCGAAGCCCGAAAGACCGACGTCTTGGAGACGTTGGGACACGCGTTCGCGCAGCTCAGCGGTGGGTACTCCCAGATTCTCGGGGCCGAAGGCAACGTCGTCTTCCACAAGGGAGGCGACCAGCTGGTCATCCGGGTTCTGAAATACCATGCCGGCGCTTTGGCGAATCGCGTAGGTGTGCTGGCGCTCGGAGGTGTCCATGCCGCATACCTCCACCCGCCCTTTATCGGGAACGAGCAGCGCGTTCAGATGCTTCGCGAGCGTGGATTTCCCCGACCCGTTGCCGCCGAGCACGCATACGAACTCGCCGCGCTCGATCTGCACGCTTGCGCCCGAGAGCGCGAACGCCTCGCCGTCGTAGGTGAACGAGACGTCGCGCATACAGATGATGGGCGCCTCGGCGGACGCGGGGGCGGAATTATCGACGGGTTCTTCGGGCAGAGGCTTCCCAGTCATGGTTTAACGGCCTTTCACCTGGTTTTTCTTCGGCGTGATGAGATTTGAGATCGCCTTGTACACGATGAGCGTCAGAAGCGAGTTCAGCACGGTCTTGATCAGGTTGAAGGGCACGACGGCAGGAAGCAGAAGCGGCATGATGACATCGGCGCTGCCGTACCAGAACGCCACGCCGATCGTGAGGTTTGTGACGATGGCGCCGGCGGTCGCGCACACGACGCCCACGATAAGGCCGAGGATGGCGCCTTTGAGGGTGTGCTTCTTCTTGTAGATAAGCGCTGAGGGGACGACGAAGAACAGCGTCGCGCAGATGTTCATGAGCGACCCGACCCATTCACCCAGGATAAGGCCGTGAATCACCGCGGCAATGGAGCCGACGACGAAGCCCGCGCCCGGGCCGAAGGCAAAGCCGCAGACCATCGCGGGCATGAGCGAGGGGTCGTAGGTGAGGAAGGGCGCGGCGGGCAGAAGGGGGATCTGGATGAAGGAGAACAGCGCGGCGATGGCGCACATGAGCGCCATGGTGACGAGCTGGCGTGTGCTCCAGCGGTTCGTGTTCTCGAGTTCGACCTGCTTGGTTGCTTGTGTGGCTGACATGACAGCCTCCTTCTCGCAAGGTGGGTTTCTGCGGGTCCGCTTCTCACCCTGCACAAAAAAGCGAGCCCGTATGAATTCTTTTACATACGGGCCCGCGAATACGCAGTGTCGACACGCCTCGGCAATGCCATGGCGCGCTGCGATTCTCTGCCTCTTCCATCCGGACTGTAACCGTTGGCCCCGGATTCTCACCGGATCAGCCAAGCGAACGAAGCGCGGTGGGCGCCTCATCTGCTCGGGTCGCGGACTTCCAGCTTGACATGCTGCCTTCTGGTTACCGCCAGTGGGGAATCTCACCCCGCCCTGAAACAGAATTCATCTAGTACGCATTGTATGCGCGAAAGCTCCAGGCTTCAACCTCTCTGCGGGAAGTTTTTGGAAAAGGGAAGTGATGAGGTGTGTCGAGGCTGGCGGTCCGCATGCCCCGTGTCGCGAAAACGGGGCATGCGAAGAAAAGACGCGCCCCTTTCCAACCTTAACTTGGATGAAACGCGCGGGAAACATGCATCGAGTATCTTTGGGAGGTCGATACGGGGGGCCGCGCGGAAAGCGTCTGCGCGAAGCCTCGCGGTATCGGCGAAATGCAACGCTGTTCGATTACGGCGTAACGCAAGACCGCACGACGATGAACACCCTAAGGCGGCTCTGCGGCACGATGCCCCCAACCCACGTGCCGCACCCGCAAATTTCTTTTGCTGTGCAGTTGCTGCACAGAAACGGGGCCTTTTCGCGCATTTTTGATCTCGAAGGCCCTCAGCCATACATAAGAGCGTTGCTGCTGTGCGCACTCGCACGGGTCATTTTCACTCCCAAGAACTGCCAGAAAAATGGCGGTCTTCATCAAGCGCTGCCGCTATTGCCATACTATTTCAGAGAACAGCGTATAGGGTAGCAGAATAATTCCAGGTCAGAAAAATATTCTTTATTGGAGGTTTTTGTCAGCGTGACTCTTAATCGCAATAATGATGAAGAGTGCCCAATTCCTGGCATGTCTCCCTGTTCTGAACGTCAAAGGCGTGTTGTCGTAGCCGCTTCCGGTGGTTTCCGCGTTGGAAGGCGCAAGTCCCTCTCCGCCGTCGGCGGGTTTTGTGCACGTTGCCGATATTGTAGCCTTGCACTCCCCAGCATGCACTACATTGTTAAGGCTGTGTAAAGAGCGGTCTGCATGAGGCGATATGCCTCGCGCTTGACACGCACGGGACCAAGACGAACTCCCGAAAGGGCGTTCGACAACATAGACGGGGTTGCACGTGGCGCTTACGTTCGTAGATTTCTTCACCCAAGCGATGGCTCAGCCCATCCTGTTCGTGATTTTGATCCTCGTCATCGGCGTGACCGCCGTTTCCGGCGCCACCGACGCGCCGAACGCCATTGCGACGGTAGTTTCCACGCGCTGTCTTACGCCGAACGCCGCGATCGCGCTCGCCGCAGTGTTCAACTTTGTCGGCTTGGTCGGCATGACGTTCATTTCCACCGCCGTCGCGAAGACGATGTTTGGGATGGTTGACTTTTCAGGAGACACGAATGCTGCGCTTTTAGCCCTGGTAGCAGCTATGATTGGCGCAATTGCATGGGGTATCGTCTGCTGGATTTTCGGTATCCCGTGCTCGAAATCCCACTCGCTTATCGCAGGCATCACCGGCGGCGCCATCGCGCTCAATGGTTGGGCGGGAGTGGTTCCCGTCGAATGGGCAAAAGTCATCTACGGCATGGTGTTCTCCCTGGTCGCTGGCTTCATCTTGGGATGGGTGTTCACCAAGGCGATCGAGGCGCTCTTCCGCAGTGTGAACCGCATCTATGCGAACCGCTTGTTCATCATCATTCAGGATCTGTGCGCTATCGCGCTGTCGTTTCTCCACGGTGCGCAAGACGGTCAGAAGTTCATGTCCATCGCCATGCTTGGCGTTGCCCTGTCTTTCGGTAGCTCGACGCCCGATTCGAGCGGCTTCCCGATGTGGATCATGATCGTGTGCTCGGCCGCCATCTCGCTCGGCACCGTCGTTGGTGGCAAGCGCATCATCAAATCCGTCGGCATGGACATGGTGAAGCTCGAGAAATACCAGGGTGTCGCCGCGAATTTCTCGACCACGTTTACGCTCCTGTTCGCAAGCCTGACGGGCATGCCCGTCTCCACGAGCCACTGCAATACGTCCGCCATCATGGGCGTGGGCGCCTCGAAGTCGTTCAAGCGCGTGAACTGGGGAATCGCGAAGAACATGCTGCTCGCGTGGGTCATCACCTTCCCCGCGTGCGGCGTCATCGGCTTCGTGCTGGCGAAGCTCTTCATGATGTTCGCGTAGGCGAGCGCCCGCCTTTTGCCGCATGCTTGTCGATTGGCTGCATCAAAGTCTTGCCTAGCAGGTGATCTTGCGGGCTTTCAGTTATCCCATTTCCCCACGTCAACGCGGGAGGCGTGCTCGTTGACGCAATCGCGAGCTGATTTGCGCCCCGGGAGCTTCGGTCTCGCTTTCGAACGAGTCGGCCCCTTCCGTTATGCGGCGTTTTCGATGCGTGCTGCCCGCTTCTGCTCGCGTGCGGCGATCTTTGCGCGCTCCTTCGCGTAGGTGCGCTTCCTTGCGAAAAGATAGAGTGCGATCATTGTAGCGCCGGTGACGAACCAGGTCACAGGGTAGATGTTCAGCAGCGCCTCGAAGCTGCCGAGCAGCGGGAACAGCGTGAACACATAGATGACGCGCAGCACGCACGATCCGATGATGACCACGACCGTTGGGAGGATGGACCAGCCCATGCCGCGCAGTGCGCCTGCCGTTATCTCGTAAGTGCTGGGAAGGCATTCGAGCAGTTCGACGTGCCAGAGCCTCGTGGTCGCGAAAACGAGGGCGCCCGCCTCGGTGGTAAAGATGCTCAGGCCCGTGTTTCCCAGGCTGACGAGCGCAACCGATACCGCAAAGGAAAGCCCAAGGGAGAGGCCCATCGACCAGGCGACGATCTTGTCGCAGCGTGAAAGGTTCCCTGCAGCGAAGTTCTGCCCGACAAAGGTGATGGCGGCCTGGGAAAACGCGTTGATGATGAAGTAGGTGTAGTACTCGAAGTTGAGCGCAGCGGTCGAGCCCGCGATCGCATCGGTGCCGAAGCTGTTGATTGACGTCTGAATGATGATGTTCGATACCGCGAACACAACGCCCTGTAAACCCGAGGGCACGCCGATATAGAGAATCTGGTGTAGGGCCCGCTTGTCGACGCGAAGCTCCCGCACGTTCAGGCGGAAGTCTTCCTCTTCGTGCATGAGCATCACGATTACGATCGCCGCGGCGAGTGCATAGGCGGCAACGGTGGCGGCGGCGATTCCCGCGGCGCCCAGGTGAAGGACTGACACGGCGAATATGTCGAGCACGGCGTTCACCACTGCGGAGATGGCGAGCGCATAGAGCGGACGCCGCGTGTCGCCCTTTGCACGCAGGATTGCCGAGCCGAAGTTGAACACGAGGAAAAAGGCGATGCCGGCGAAATAGATTCGCAGGTAGCTAACCGATTCGGCGCGCGCTTCGTCGGGGATCCCCACGCTGTCGACGAGAAAGCCCGCGATGGCGATGCCGATCACGGTTACCAACACGGCGGAGACAATCGCGATTACCGCGGTGGTGTGCACGGCGGCGCGGATCTTCGAGCGGTCGCCTTGTCCGATGCGTATGGCGATCGTCGCGTTCGTGCCGATCGAGACTCCTACGAAAAAGCTGATGAACAGCGCAGTGAGCGGAGCGACGCCGCCGATTGCGGCGAGCTCGGTGGAGCCGAGGAGGCGTCCGGCGACGATGGCGTCGGTTGAGTTGAACAGCTGCTGGAAGATGCTCGAGAAGGCCAGCGGAATGGCGAAGAGGAAAAGCTTGCCCACAAGCGGCCCATGCAGCATATCGATGCTGTTGCGGTTCGCCTTCTTCTCCACAGTGTTTTGCGACGACATTCGAAATCCCCCAGATACTTCAATCGTTTGCTTTTGGCGTGCCCGCATATTCGCATTATTTACGCAAATGCGCAGTTGCCGAATTTCCTTTCTACCGCGCTGAGGGAGGTTGTGCAAGGGAGAAGCGACATGAACTTAAGCGAGCGGTACCTTTATGCTTGCGGGGATGATGACGTCGTAGCGCACCGCCTTGCCGGCGAGCGAATGGCTCGGTTTCACGCCTGCGAGATGCGGGCCCTTCGCAGGGCGCTTGACGACTACTTTGCGCGGGCCGGCGGAGATGGCTGCGGCGAGGAGCGCCCCTTCGTTTTGACAGGGCGCTTCGAGGTGGTGGATGAGCTGGAACTTCTTCTTCACGGCGGCGCTCTTGCGGCGCTCGGGGAACATGGGATCAAGATAGATTACGTCGGGCGTGTCCCCAAGATGCGACATTGCCTCGATGCTGTCTTCCTCGAAAAGCTCCATACGGCAGGTGATGTCGGCGAGATTGGGGTTGGCTTGTGCGCGGTTGAGCGCGTCGCGCACAAGGGCTGCGACGGTGGGGTCTGACTCGTACATGCTTACGCGGAACCCGGCAGCTGCCAGGAGAAACGAGTCCTCGCCAAGTCCCGCCGTGGCGTCGATCGCCCATGGCTCGGCGCAGTCTCGGACCTTCGCCGCGCGAACGAGCAGCTCGCTTGAGAGGCGGCCTTTCCGGATGCGAGGGAGCAGCTGCGAGAAATCGCCGCGAAGCACCATCCCGTCGCCGACAAGGGCAAGTCCTTGTTCGTCACGGCGAAGCGACGTGTCTCCAAGGGCGGCGGAAACTTCGCGCTCGCCGTGCTGCGACGGCGCGATTGGCGAGGGGCCGTTTGCCCCTCGCTCGTCTGCGTGTGTGCTCTGTTGCTCGACTTTTCTCATGTAATAGCATTCTAGCGCGTTTCGCTTGATATCGGCGCTATCCGCGGGCGATGTGGCGGGGGTGCCACTTTTGGAACCACGCGGTGAAGACGCCCATGAGCGCGGGAAGGACCGAGTTAATCGCGCCGACAAAGCTGGCCGCGTCCGTCTGCATGATGAAGTACGTCCAGATGGGCGTGGCCAGGTAGAGGATTCCCCACGCTGCAGTTAGGATGCGGTTCGTCCTCATGAAGATCGGGTTGCGCAGCGCCGCGTCGCCATTGTAATTGTTCTTGGAGTAATGCGCGGTCAGCGGTACCTTCGCAAAGCACGAGAGCGTCCACATAAGCCCGAACAGAAGATACGATGCGGGAATCACCAGGATGGGAGGGGCTCCTGCCAAAAGCGCGATGGAGCAGGCGCCGACCCCCAAGCCCGAGATCTGGTCGTAAAGGGTTGCCTTCGTTCGATGCATCAATACGGGTAGCAGCACGCATATCGTCACGCTGACCAGGCTGCCCCAGAACCCGTCGATAGAGGCTGCAATCCAAAAGACGATCCAAGGGGCGAGGAGCAGCATCATGTTGGTTTTCGGCTCGACCTCGTTCTTGCCTCGCGCCGCCGCGCCCGTGCCGCCTGCTGAGTCCGCGCCCGCGGCCGTGTTGCCCGCGCCGCCCTGCGTACCCGAGCGCGCTGCCCCGAAGAACTCATCCCAGTGAATCATCAGGTCGAAGTCACCCTCGACCGAGTACATATGCCTCATGAGCGCCTCATCGCCGGCAACCTCGCCGCTGGCAATCGAGCGCCAAACGCTTAGAGGCGTGTTGATCTTCGTGGTGCAATCCGCGGCAAAGCCCTCGGCAGGCTTCTCCTCCACATGGCTTCCTCCCTCGCCGAGAACGATGCGGTAGGTCTTGCGGATGTCGGTGTAGTTCATGTCGAGCACGACGTCGCGCCCCGGCCACGCCTGCCTGCGATAGAGGGCAGCCATCTGACGTGTGAACACCAGGCTGGGATCTTCCTTCTCGCCGGACTTGCCGACTCCCCAGCTCGCGTCCGCCATCGCCTCGAAGACGTCGCGTGGGAACAGGTTCTGGTCAAGCTTGTCGCGGGTCTCCTCGCTGATGGCGCTGGATGCGAACTCCTCCCCGGCCTTTCTGACCCAGGAAAGGTACTCGTCGGTGCGCTCTGCCAGCTCGTTCACGCGGAAAAGCTCGCCCTGGCCGCAGAAGAGCGCGGTGTAGCCGTCCTTCCCGCAAAGCCGGTCGAACAGGTCGCTCACGCAGCTGTAGTTGCCCTTCGCGGTGTAGAAGCCGCAGGTCGAGATCACCACCGTGCGCTTGCCGCTCATGTCGTAGCGCGACGGGTGCCCGCCGTTTTCCGCCTCCTCGCTCATGAAGGGGAGCGACATGGGAAGCTGCCGATCGATCAGGTTCTTCAGCGGGCCGGGCAGCCCGAAGTAGTACAGTGGGAAGCTCCAGATGACGACGTCGGCCCGCAGGATCTTCTCTATAATCTCCTGCATGTCATCGTGGATGCAGCATTTCCCTGGCGTCTTGCTCCAGCAGGAGAAGCATCCCCGGCAGGGCTTGATGTCGAGTGCGCCGACGCTCAAGGCATCGACTGTGGGCGCTTGCTCGTGGGCGTCTTCTTCTTGGGCGGTAATGCCATCTATGAAAGAGCTGGTCAGACGCCAGGTATTGCTTTGCTTGCCCTTGGGGCTGCCGTTGATTGCCAGAATTCTCATTTCGCGCTCCTCAGTTCGGCGGCGCAGTGCTCGGCCCAGTCGATGTGCATTTCCAGGCTTCTTCTGCCGAAGTCGGCGGTCATCTTCCAGTACGGGCTTTGGTCCTCAAGGCCGAGCTTGCCTTCGAATTAGTCGATGATATACCACAAATGGAATATTGGTGGCAGGTTGGGGTGGCTTTTGTGACACGCCTCCTGCTTTTGCGGCCTGAGCTCATTCCGTGGAAGACGGCGCCGCACGTTAGCGCTAGAATTGGAGCAATTGACCCAAGGCCCAGGGCAAAGCTCTAAGCCCAAACCCCAACCCCAAGCCCCGCCCCGAGGCCTGTGGGAAAACGAAACCAGAGGAGAGACGCGTGGCACAGGACTTCTTCGACCTGCTCTACAACGGCTATACCGGCGAGTGCCAGCTTATGAGCTCGCTGTACCGCAACGGCCTCGATGCGCTGCGCCCGCCCGCCGACATGGGGATCGATGTGGTGTCGCTCAACCTCAAGCAGCAGCTCGAGCATCCCGGCATGGCTCCCGAGACCTTCTTTTTCCAGGTGAAAACGGCGGTGACGAACGTGAGCGAGGCTGCCGACCGCCCCGGCGCGATCGCAACGGTGGAGTTCAAACTCAAGCAAAGCGAAGTGGACCTGCTTGCCTGCTCGCGCGACCGCGCGCTGTTCTGCTACGTCTACAACTACGAGGCCGATTCGCTTACGGACGCGTTCGAAGCGCCGTTCATCTGCTTCTGGCTCGACGGTACTCTCCTCGAGAAGGTTCGCAGCGGCGGCGCGTTCTTCCGCAAAGAGGGCGAGCCTAAGCTGACGCTCGCCTGCCAGCTGCGCAAACCGAAGCACGAATACGGCCACTGGCACGCCGTGGTGGTGGACGAGAAGGGGAGCAAGGTCGACGGTGGCTACCTCGGCGTTGTCGGTGGCTCGGGATACCCGGCAGACGACGAGGCGGACCACTATAGCGTGGTCGGCTATCTCAAGTACGCGCGCAGCTGCTCGGGTGTCGCCGAGAAGTCGGACTCTCCGACGCAATAGAAGGGGAAATTTGCCCAGTTCGTGGGCTTCTTGGGCGAAATGTGCCCGTGTGCTGTGCAAGGTGCTAGCATGGTGAGCAAGATTCGACGACGAAGGCGCCCGCGCGGCGCCTTTTTTAGGAGAGGAGGCCGCAAGGATATGTCGACGGGTGCGATCAAGCGACACTACGAGAAGGTGATCGCGGCATGTTGCTTCCTTATCTTGTTCACCAACGTCGGCCTGCCCTCCACCTCGTTTTCCGTGTTCCAGCCCTACCTGGTCGATCTGCCTGGCGTTGGCAACACCGGCGGCTCGATCATCATCTCGGTGCGCACGTTCATGTCGCTGATCGGCATGCTCGTGGTCGGGCGCTATTACGACCTGCTCAACTGCCGCGTCGGCGCGTTTCTCGCCTCGCTGTGCGTCTGCGCGGGCTTCTTTCTCTATTCGCAGAACACGGGAAGTTTCATCGGGTTGTGCGCGGGCTCGGTGTTCACGGGGCTCGGGTACGGCTTGGGCGGCATGATCGCCTCGACGATGCTGATTAACCGCTGGTTCCGCTC
>OBZH01000695.1_pt1 | contig 32087 bp, 29 predicted proteins | sample 1476881 | NCBI WGS metagenome assembly OBZH01 (sample SAMEA2580230, study PRJEB22360) | human gut metagenome | biome: human gut; feature: human-associated habitat; material: faeces | place: Denmark | collected 2008/2010 | reverse complement strand
TCAGGTAGTTGATAGTTAGAGTTTTTTCTATTCATATGATTTAATGAGATGAAATAAGGCTTCTACTTCTGATGACAGTGTAGCTGATTTGAGATAAGCGTAATAAACTGTAAATGTTATCTGGTCCTCCGGTATTAGAGGGATTTTTATTAAATCATCATCTTCATCAGAAAGTGCGATATCAGCCAGTAAACTAAGGCCAATCCCTTTCTTTAAAAGTTCTTTAATGATGACAATGTCGTCACTCTTAAAGAATATTTCTGCCTTGTTTTGATACTTTTGATTAAGTAGTTCAAAAGCTTTCAGGTGAACAAAGTGTTCGTCTAAAAGTATAAAGGATTGATCTACTAAATCTTCAAAAGCGAGGGAAGGAGCAGTAGCAAGAGGATGGTTCTTTGATAAAACGACATACAGTTCTTTATGAAAGAGTTCATGTGTCTCTATTGAAGGATGATTGAGTGGTTCAATCAAGCCGAGTAGGCTTGCATCAAGATCTCCCTTGAGGAGAAGATTTAATAACTCTACGGAGCCACCGCGGATAGGGCGTACTTTTTTTAAAAAATCGAATTTATCTTTTTCGTTTAAGGCAGCAAAGAGATACTGAATGATAATAGGAGGGAATCCTACAGTAGAGTATTGGGCCAAGGAGCGATTGATTTCTTTGCGAGCAGAAATGACCTCAGGTAAGATCTTTTCTGTATGCTTTAGAAGGATTTGCCCTTGAGGAGTGAGTTTAAAGGAACGATGTGAAGGATCATGGTGAATCAATTTGCAATTAAAGGATTCCTCTAAGCGCTTGATGGCATAAGAAATAGATGGTTGGCTGACTTTATGTAGTTTTGCTACTTCCGTATAGGATTGAAGCTGGCAGAGGTCATAAAAATATTGTAGATCTTTTAAATTCATATGGGCTCACTTTCATTAGTTGGAGAAGGAAAACAAGTGGAAATTACCAGATAAATACTTTTTATCTGTATCCTACAATTTGACTATACGAGTATTCGCTGGTTAAAATGTAAGTGAGTCAGGAATATCAAAGATTATCTAAGATACTTTCAAAAATGACCAACATCTTTTCTCGTTTATCAATAGGGAGCTGTTTAATCTTCATGTTGATTCTTTTGAGTGAAAGATTGTCAGTCTTATCAGAGGTTGATTCAAGACTATCAAAATTGAAAAATTCCTCTGGGGTCATCTCTAGGGCGTCAATCACTTTTTCAAGACTGTGAATGGTCAGATTCACATTTTGGTTTTCGAGTTGGTTGATATACTTAAGCCCAAGTCCCGCTTGTTCCGAAAGTTCTTCCTGGCTCATTTTGTTTTGTGCTCGAAAATATTTCACTTTTTTGGAAATATAGTGTTGTAAATAGTTTTTATTTGTCATATAAATAGAATACAAGTTTTGTATGACAAATAAACACATTAAAAAGTACAAAGTATTGTTTAACGAACTTATATGTTATTAATTTTAATCAGGATTGCCAATTTCTATGATTATTTTGCTATACTCGAAACTTTTAGGAAAGAGTAATTGTCGAGGGTTTGATGAGTTCAGAAATTTATAAAACAACTTGAAGTATCATCAATAATAATGTTTTAAGTATAAAAGAGCTTATTAGAAAATTGTTCTCGTAGACTCATTATAACATATGCGGATATAATCGTATTTTATAAACAACAAAGTTGGTCGAACAATTCATTTTAAGTGGTATAATAGAAATAAAAAGGAGGTTGCACTATGACTGCACATGATATTTTAAACAACCCTTTCCTGAATAAGGGGACTGCCTTTACCTTAGAGGAGCGAAAGGAACTAGGCCTTATTGGTTTACTGCCACCGTATGTTCAAACGATTGAAGAACAAGCAACGCAAACTTATGCGCAAATGCAAACAAAAGCCAATGATTTGGAAAAGCGTCTTTTCCTAATGGAAATTTTTAATACCAACCGGACTCTTTTCTATTACCTCTTTTCTCAACATTTGGAGGAATTTAATCCAATTGTATACGATCCAACCATTGCAGATACCATTGAAGGCTATAGTGACCTCTTTGTAGATCCCCAATATGCGGGATATCTTGATATCAATCATCCTGAAAATATTGAAGCCACTTTGAAAAATGCTGCTGGAGATCGTGAGATTCGTCTCATTGTTGTAACAGATGCAGAAGGTATTCTTGGAATCGGTGACTGGGGAACAAATGGTGTCGATATTTCTGTTGGGAAATTGATGGTCTATACGGGAGCTGCAGGAATTGACCCATCAATGGTGCTTCCATTAGTCATTGACGCAGGGACTAACCGTGAAGAACTTCGTAACAATCCTAACTACTTAGGAAATCGCCATGAACGTGTTCGTGGAGATCGTTACTACGACTTCATTGACCAATTTGTTCAAACAGCAGAACGTCTCTTTCCTAAACTTTACCTTCACTGGGAAGATTTCGGTCGCTTGAATGCTGCCAATATTCTTGAAAAATATCGGAAACAAATCCCAACCTTTAACGATGATATCCAAGGGACTGGGATTGTGACCTTAGGTGGTATCTTTGGTTCGCTAGATATTACAGGTGAAAAATTAACCGATCAAGTTTATCTTTGCTATGGTGGTGGGACTGCTGGTGCAGGGATTGCCTCTCGTGTGCTTCGTGAAATGGTCAGTGAAGGCCTTTCTGAAGAAGAAGCCTATAAACACTTCTTTATGGTCGATAAACAAGGTCTTCTATTTGATGACATGGATGACCTAACTCCTGAACAAAAACCGTTTGCTAAGAAACGTGCTGACTTTGCCAATGCAGATAAGTTGACTGACCTGCTTGAAGTAGTCAGAACCGTGAAGCCAACCATTCTTGTCGGAACTTCAACTCAGCCAAATACCTTCACAAAAGAAATTGTAGAAGCTATGTGCGAAAATACTGAACGTCCAATGATTTTCCCATTATCAAATCCAACCAAGCTAGCCGAAGCAAGTGCTAAAGATTTGATTGAATGGTCAGATGGCAAAGCTTTTGTCGCAACAGGAATTCCTGCTGATACAGTTTCTTATAAAGGTGTCGACTATGTGATTGGTCAAGCCAATAATGCCTTGATTTACCCAGGTCTTGGTCTAGGTATGCTGGCTTCTGAAGCAAGTCTTTTGACTGATGAAATGATTGGAGCAGCGGCTCATTCACTGAGTGGTATTGTCAATCCAGGCCAACCAGGGGCTCCTGTCTTGCCACCATTCAAGTATGTAGCAGATGTTTCTATTAAAGTAGCAGAAGCAGTCGCTAAAAAAGCACAAGAGCAAGGTCTTGCGCGTGCTAAGGAAACAGATATGGCCAAAGCAGTTCGTGATTTGAAGTGGTATCCAGAGTATAAATAATCACTGCTGCTGTCTATCCTTCTATAGCGACAGATTTGTATGGGCTGTGGACTTAAGTAATTTAGAAAGGATACCTATGTCACTCTTTTTAACCTCGATTACGAGTATCATTCCGATTATTGCTATCATTATTTTGGGGTATATTCTTCAGGTGAAGGGATGGTTTGGAGATGACTTTGGACCTAACCTATCTCGTTTAATCATGAATGTAGCCTTGCCAGCGTCAATCTTTGTGTCGGTAATGAAATACCTAACACTAGATAAACTAATCAGTCTTTCTGGAGGTCTCCTTTATACATTTGTGGCCTTTATATTGGGCTATATCGTAGCTTATATTGCCGTTATGGTTTTCAAGGTTCGTCCAGGACGGCGAGGAACCATGATGAATACCTTTGTGAATGCCAATACTATTTTTATTGGTTTACCTTTAAACGTTGCTCTTTTTGGGGATCAGGCTCTTCCATATTTCTTAATTTACTATATCACCAACACGATTTCCACCTGGACATTGGGCGTGTATTTGATGACGAGCGACAGTAAATCGGGTCAAAGCAAGGAGACAAATAAAATTGCTACCAGCTCCGCTTGTAGGTTTTCTTGTGGCTCTGCTATTTTTGATTCTCCGAATCTCTATTCCAGATTTCGCAACGAATACCTTAACCTATGTTGGAAATATCGTCACTCCCCTATCTCTGATTTATATTGGTATCGTTCTTGCAAAGGCAGGCTTGAAAACTATTACTTTTGATAAAGATACAATTGTCACTTTAGTTGGACGCTTTATTCTAGCTCCTTTAATCATGCTTCTTGTATTGAAGTTCTTTGCACAAAATATGGCGACAGTAGAATTTAAGACCTTTATGATTCAGTCCGCTACACCAGCTCTAGCTGTTCTCCCAATCCTTGCTAATCAGGGAAAAGGAGATGTGGAATTCTCTACGAATGTGGTGACTCTAAGTACGGTTCTATTTATCGTTGTTATTCCAATATTACAAACTTTGTTAGGATAAGAAGGAAGAGGATAGGATTGAAGGTTTTGCGTTAAGAAATTACACTATTTTAGATATATAAATTCTTATTTGTTGAAATTGAAATCAGAAGAAACTCTTGGGACGGTTGCTATTGAGCGCTTTTGAGATGTTCTAAAAGCCAGACTGTTCAAACTAGGATTGAAAAAAGCTCGTAAAGCATCACAATTTAGTAAACGTTCTTCAAAAGAATGACTATACTTACAAAGAGCACCTTTCGGGGTGTTCTTTTTGTATTTTCATACTAAATTGTGGAAGTTGACGTAGTTGTTGTGACTTTAGCCACGTACAAATACGGCTGCAATTCGACGAAGTCAATTGCCTTTAAACGTTAATCAACACGATACTATCAATCTATACAGACATTCAAGAATTTTTCTTGGATGCTTTTTTTTGGAGTAGAAAAAATTACTGTAAATGTTGGAATATAAGGAAGTCTCAGAAGGTGCAGATATAGAATATAGTTGACAAATATTTTATGTTTTGTTATACTTACTTTAGATTTGAAGTCATCGAAGGTGTCGTAGGGCATAACTAGGTGGCCTTTTTTTATACATAGAAGAAAGATGATTTATGTCAGATAAAATATTTGAACTCAAAAATTTTAAAGAATATTTACCATTAGAACTTGATATTTCTGATAAAGACTGTTTGCGGTATGAACCAATTTTAGCACCAAATATATTGCAGAAAAAAATTGAACCATCGTTATCGGAAGCAGACCTCTATGAACATATGAGAAATATCTCTAAATGGGATTTTTCAAAAGAAGGAAACAATGATTTCTATAAAAAAGATTGTGTTAATTTTTTAAGAGACATTGATTTTCAATCCTTCTCACAGTATGGTAAGTTAACGGAATGTAATTATTCTAAAGCAAAATCTGCCTATTTATTTGATAGCTATTTAAGAAATTTTCTTCAAGAGATTTTAGAACGTATTGAAATTTTTTTGAAAAAGAGTACCTCAGATGCTATAACATTAGGCTATGATAAGGCAATTTATATTTTTGAAGATGATGAGTTGTACTACAATAATGAAGGGAAATATAGTAAGGATAACCCTCATAGGAAAGATTTTATTCTTCAAACGAAGTATCACTTATCTAGCCTAATATTGCAAAAAAAAGGAGATTACATAGTTCAAAAACAGATATCTGAATTTGGGGTAGTGCTTCCTTGGACAGTTTTCCGTTTGATGACATTTGGAAATATTGCTTCTTTTTTGGTTGCGTTACAACCTTTTTACAGAAATAAGGTTGCTACCTATGTAAGTTCACCCTTAGATGAAACAAATAAAATTACCGCTAAGGTATTGTTGTCGTGGTGTAATGCTCTGCGCTACTTGAGAAATATCTGTTCACACAATGGACGTTTATATGGTCGGTTGCATAATACATTACCAGTTATTCACCGTGCTGATGAAAAATTGTTGTGTAATTGTTTAGATGATGTTAAAAAATTATTTGTCTATTTTGTGGCAATGAGGCATATCATAATATCTATGTCTAAAGAGTCACATTTATTTTGGAATGATAAGTTAAAACGATTGTTGGATGAGAGTCATCGCTATGAAATTGATTTTGTAAATTATGGTTTTCCAAAAAATTGGTTTGAGTTGTTAGAAATCGAGATAAAGAATGCATAAAACTAATAATAACCCAAATGGTGTGAACTTTTTGGTAAAATCTAGCTCAATTTGTGTATTTTTAGGGTAAAATTCACATCATTCAAATGAAAGCTATTCAAATTAGATGAAATTCTGTTTCCTGTAAATGTGGGAAAACATTGATTTTAAGTGAATATTGAAACGTATTCAAATAGAAGTGTTTCCATCCAGGCTTGAAAAAAGCTCATAAAACGTCATAATTTAGTAAATGTTAAAACTTATTTACAGTTATTAAAAGCATTTCGTATCCACAATACGGTATGCTTTTTCTGTCTATCTTAATTTTACAAATTGTGAACTATGTTATAATAAGTAATATGATAGCATGAAAAAAATGGTGGATAATCAATTAGATCGGAGGCAACTAATGAAGAATAAATTTTCCATATCATTTATTATATTAATCATTCTTATATTTGGAGGAACATATATGTATAACAAAATTACAAAACCTAACTTTAGTCCTAAAACAACCAATCTATATCAGCATGGCTTTCGTTTGCTAGAAGAGCAAATCGGAACCTACATCAAAGAACACTATACTGGAATTGAGAAGATTGAATTTTCACCTATTTATGTAACTGGAGATGACGGTTCTTCTATGTTGAATGCGGAAGTTGTTCCAATAGTTTATGATTCTCACGGGAATAAAGCGATATTTGGAGGATCATATAAAAATTTTCAACATCCTGCTTATGGAATAATAGGGTCATTGCGTTTAGATTTTGACTATTATTCGAAAGAATCTATTGAATTAAAAACAGACTCAGGAGAATTTGTAAGTGTTGTTTTTGGTAAACCACTCCCTCGTGAAGTTCATCGTACATTTATAGATTCAATAGATGAAAATTTTCAAACTTTGATCGAAGAAGAAAAAATAAAAGATGTAAAACAATCTAGTGCTGGAAGCCCACATGCAGAAATTTTATACAATTCGGAATTAAAGAAAGGAAGTCTGTTAGATGGCCTTGAGTGAAAAAGAAATTCAAGACTTACAAGGAGTAACGAAAAGCCATGTCAGTAGTACCAGTTGATGATTTGGCTGGAAACAATCCAAATTGTAAGGGAACACCCATAGTTGTTGCAGGGACTCAACCTGTTTTTGATAGGGCTTGTCTGTATTTTTATGCACCAAAATTGGTGCGTTTTTTATTTTTGTGCTATAATGGGAAATAATTTAAGGAGGATCCTCATGATCGGAGAAAATATTAAAACGTTACGCAAGGCGTATAACCTAACCCAGCCTGAATTCGCAAAGATTGTTGGTATCTCTCGAAATAGCTTGAGTCGTTATGAAAATGGAACAAGTTCAGTTTCGACAGAATTGATAGACCGTATCTGCCAAAAATTTAATGTTTCCTATATCGATATCGTAGGAGAGGAAAAGATGCTCACGCCAGTAGAAGATTACCAGTTGACCCTGAAGATTGAAGTGATTAAAGAACGAGGGGCGAATATCTTAGCGCAACTTTATCGTTTTCAAGATGAACAAGGAATTGCATTTGATGATACTTCTAATCCATGGGTTCTAATGAGCGATGATTTGTCTGATTTGCTGAACACGAAGATTTATCTTGTGGGGACTTTTGAGGATGTAGAGCGATATAATGGCTATTTGGATGGCATTGAACGTATGCTAGAACAAGCTACTCATCTGGTGGTGGTTTAATGAAACTAGAAGAATTTAGTCAAGATGATTTTGAACGAGCATCCAGACGACTCTTCCGTTCGTTAACTCGTGGTAAAACAACTTCGTCTCAGCCCAAGGCTATCTTGCTAGGTGGACAGAGTGGTGCTGGGAAAACAACGATTCATCGTATGAAACAAAGGGAATTTCAAGGAAATATCATTATCATTGATGGAGATAGTTATCGCTCTTTTCATCCGAACTACCTTGGCTTACAGGAAAAGTATGGAAAAGATAATGTGGATTATACCAAGGTATTTGCAGGCCAAATGGTTGAATATCTCGTAGATGAATTGAGTAAACAAGGTTATCATTTGTTAATCGAGGGCACCTTGAGAACAACAGATGTTCCTCGAAAAACGGCACAATTATTAGCAACTAGAGGTTACCAAGTTTCACTTGCACTGATTGCGACTAAGCCAGAATTGTCCTATCTCAGTACCTTGATACGTTATGAAGAGCTTTATGTTATAGATCCTCGTCAAGCTAGAGCAACTCCCAAAGCACACCATGATGGAATTGTAGAACATTTAGTTGATAACTTACGAGAGTTAGAAAATGATCAGCTATTTAATCAAATTCAAATTTACCAAAGAGATCAATCGTGTGTTTATGATTCGCAAGTAGATGAAACCTCAGCAGCAGAAGTTCTACAAGAATGCCTCTTTGGAAAATGGAGTAAGGTGGAGGAAGAGATGTTGAAGTTGGGACAGGAACGGTTGAGGGAGTTCAACACGGAAACTAAAAAGTAAAAAATTTTTTATGCAGTGAGGATTTAAGGGAGACCTATGAGAAAAATTTTAAAGAATCAGCTATATTTGAAAGTTCTGCTTTCAGATCTGATATCAAATTTGGGAGATACCTTATATTTTATAGCTCTCATGACCTATGTGACGGAGCTGAAAGACAGTAATTTGGCTGTTTCAATCATCAATCTATCAGAGACGATCCCGATCTTATTTACAGTATTTTTTGGAATTATTGCAGATAGGACGCTGAATAAAGTTGAGACCATTATTAAAACGTTGTGGATACGGGTAGGTTTGTATTTAGTAGTGGCTATGGTGATGAATTTTAAGGCATCTATTATGGTAGTTATACTGGCTAGTATGGTTAATCTTGTCTCAGATACACTGGGGCAATTTGAAAATGGCCTTTTCTACCCAATTTCGAATCGAATTGTGGAAAAATCAGAGAGAGAAGAGGCGATGGCCTTTAGGCAGACGGTAACGTCAACCATGAATATTGTCAATCAATCATTGGGAGCGTTTGTGATCACGATTCTGAGTTTCTTTCACTTAGCTCTTATCAATTCTCTGACCTTTGCAATTAGTTTGTTTATTATGCTAGTGATCAAACATCAAATTGATGATGATTATGATGTCCAAACCTCGTCTAGCACGGGCTCTACATTTCAGTTCAAAGCTTTGTTTTCCGAGATCGTGTCAAACTTAAAACTCTCCATCAAGCATCTATTTAGTATAAGCAATATGAAGGCTGCCCTACTTGTGATACCGATTCTTAATGGAAGCTTAGCTATTCTCACACCATTAGTTGTCGTTAATCTTTCTAAAGGTTCTGCTCTGACCATTATGAATACAGCAACCACCATCTCACTTTTAGGCATTAGTACGGTTGCTGGAGGGATTTTAGGAGGTGCTTTCATTCTGATTAGTAAAAGATTTAAAAGCCTCTCCATAGGAGCTTTACTAAAAATGAATTTAATGACTGTTTTGCTTTCATTTGTTGCATTTTACTACCAAAATATTTATTTCATGCTATTTGCATCCTTTCTTTCGAGTGTATTCGTTAGTGCGATAAACCCTAAAATGGGCGCGATCATATTTAATCATATAGATGAAACGAAATTGGCGACTATATTTGGAGGAATGGTAACCTACTTCCAAATGGGGGATGTTGTCTCCAGATTATTGTTTTCGACCTTAGTCATCTATCTACCTTCTAATTACATAGCAGTAGTGTATATGGTGTTAGTTTTGCTAGCATTTCTATATACAATTAAAAAAGTAGAGGTAACGATATAAGAAAATATTAATTGGCCCAACTCCACCTATCTGTTCGATGGTTAAACCAGTATGTTGCTAATATTAGCAAGGCTGGGATTGGAAATTGTCAATTCAAAAGAGTGATAATACGCCCGAGAAGCACCTTTCAGGTGTTTTTTGTTTACCTAATTGAACCAGAAGCAAGCAAAAAACCACCCTATCTTCCACAGTCAAATGTGACTGTAGAAAACAGAATGGCTCTAGAATGTTAAGGCTTAGTTGTCGTCTTTATGAAAGATATTTTTAACGCCCTTGATAGCTCCTTCAACAGCTTCTTTTGCATCTTCAGCAACTTCTTTTGCCTTTGAAGCAACTTTTTCAGCAACGCCTTCAGCTTCTGTTTTCTTGTCGCCGGTTAATTTACCGAAGCCTTCTTTAACAGAGCCTTTGGCTTGGTTCAATTTTTCTTCTAATGACATAGCGTCACCTCCGTTAAGTAAATAGTTTTTTAATCTGAATTTAAGACAGTTCATTTAAAAAATTAAAACTATTTAGCTCAGATTAATATAAGTATATGCCTTCTGAAATGGAAAGTCAAATAATCGTTACGGTATTCTAATGATAGGGATGAGGTCTGAATAATGATCGACTAATAGGTCACGATATTCAGGCTTTCCAGCAAAGATTTGAAACGAAAAAGGCCAAAAAATTTTTTGTCTCCAATAAAATAAATGGTATAATGGTCGTGAATAGATACATCGTAACGCTATTTTTTGAAAAAGAGAAGATGAACATGAAAAGAATCCTCAAAACCTACCCCGTTGTCAGTACTTTGTCTTTAACTTGTTTGTTGCTCGGCCTGTTGACTTCCTTTTTTGGGGATGCTATGTATGACCTGTTGGCCTTTCATTCGAAGCCGGCCTATGCTTGGCAGTATGTCAGTGGGACCTTGATGCATGGCAGTAAAGGAGCACCTGTCTGGTTTTTATGGGTCCATTTGATTTTAAATGGACTCATGGTCCTTCCTTTTGGTGGACTGTTAGAAAGGAAGAGAGGATCCAGGCAAGTCTTGATTGCTTTTGTTACGGCGACAGCTCTCTCTTCCATCGTTTTTCATCTTTTAACGCAAGGGCAGGAAATTCAGGCAACAGGGATCTCTGCTGTAGGCTATGCCTTTGTAACGGGAGGAGTCCTGATCCTACCAAATATGTGGAAAGAATGTTCACGTTCGGTAAAATGGTTTTATCTATTCTTAATTCTTCTTTCTGGCCTCATGCTCTTACCGGCCATCACCGGCTGGATCTCGACCTGGTTGCACCTTTCAGGGATTGCCAGTTATCTATTGGTCTTTTTCGGAAGTAAAAGTCTGAAGAAGCCTCCTACCAATGAAGCTGGCTTTTGAGCTGCTTCCTTGACTCTTCCCTCACTGCGCCGTATAATACTCTGTATCAATGAAAAATCACCTTTTGTCATTGCGCAAAGGGTGATTTTATAAGTGTAAAAAGGAGACACAATGGGCTATATTTCTACAATTAAAACAGCTGTTCAGTTCTTTCCTTTCCTGGCCTTTTTGCTGACCGTACCCTACATGATTTTGAATTACCGAAAATATGGCTCGGTCAATAAATTACGGGTGCTGATTTTCTATTCTTTTATGCTTTACTTGATGACGGTCTATCTGTTGGTGGTCTTGCCCCTGCCGGATCCAAGTAAGATCCATACCAGCTACTCGAAAATGATTAATCTTTATCCGTTTGCCTTTGTGGTGGATTTTTTCAAGGAGAGTCCCTTTGAATTAGCGCAGACAAGCACTTGGCTTCAGGCTCTTAAGCATCCGACTTTTTATGTACCGGCTTTTAATGTTTTGATGTTGATTCCTTTTGGGATGTATCTGCGCTATTATTTCAAGTGTGGCTTTAAGAAGACGATATTCCTGACGGCCCTCTTTAGTCTCTTTTTGGAGTTGACCCAGTTGTCAGGTCTCTATTTTCTATATCCGGGGCCTTATCGCTTAGCAGATGTCGATGATATCATTCAGAATACCACCGGTGGTGGAGTGGGCTACCTACTTGGTTGGTTCCTGGTTTGGTTACTACCAACACGAGATGAAATCGACGAGCATTCTTTCCGAGTGGGGACGAGAGTATCTAGTCTTCGGATTGGGCTTGCTTTCTTGATCGACTTTGTGACGGTATCTCTTCTCTACGCATTGATTGAGCGCTTAGGAACGATTCCTTATATAGTGGTTCTGGCGGTTTACTTTAGCTTGATTCCCTTGTGGCGGGGCAAAACCTTGGGTATGGCTTTGTTGAAATGCCGCTTGCATTTTGAAAAGCAAAAATGGCTTCGGACCATTTGGAGGGGGATTTTAGTGGTGGGTTACTTCTACCTGATTCCCCAAGGTTTGTTCTATTTGATTTCACTCTTGAATCAGGATTTGATGGACAATTCCCTCTTAACCTTATCCATGATCTTATTGCTCTTCTTTGTGCTCTTGTTGTACTTGATCCTCACCCTTGCTATCATCTTGCTCAATCGTCGCTTTCCATTTGACCGCATATCTGCAGCGACATATGAAAGTACCGTGCGTGTGAAGGAAGAGATCCTAAAGGATTGAACTGAATAGTCCATATAGAGGTTGGATGTCGATTCAGACTTTATTTTTTAGATAAGCAGAAAATATCCGAATGATTCCAGCTATTTTCAGCGATTTTAAGAGGGTTGTACTACAATCTAATCAAACAAATAGAATGGAGCATGGATATAAAAGCAATTATTACAGTCGTTGGAAAAGACCAAAAAGGGATTGTAGCGGGAGTTGCAACCAAGGTGGCAGAGTTAGGTCCCAATATCGACGATACTTCTCAAACCGTATTGGATGAGTACTTCACCATGATGGCGGTTGTTTAATCTGACGAGAAAAATGATTTTCAGAGTTGAAAGAATTCGGTCAGTCTCTTCATGTGAAAATTAACGGGGCAAATGTGCCCCGTTAATTTTTAGAACAATTCCTTATTCACGATGCATTTTGTTCACTAAAGTAGCTGTATATCTGCTAGTCATTTAGTTTTCTATTGAACACTAAGAGTGAGAGGATAGCGGTGATGGTGGCTAACCACAGTAAAGCTGTAGCTGTTTCTTCGCCTGTGTTTGGCAGTTGCTTTTCTGCTTTTGTGGTTTTCACGCTTGAGGTGTTGCTGTCTTTGATTGGTGAAAGTGTAGCATCTCCTGACTGGGTGTCAACTCTTGTTCCTACTGGATTTGAAAGAGCTGAAGTTTCTGTTGGCAATGGATATTCAGGACGAGCAATGATTGGAGGAAGCTCTGTTCCAAATGAATGCTGAGGAATTTCCTTGGTGCCTACTTCAATGATTTCATCTACTGGAGGAGTGGTTTCGACCAGTAGACTAGTTCGTTCGTTTCCATTTACCTGGATATATTCGACTTGATCGCCTGCTTTACCTTGAGTAAGGACTTGTTCGTTTCCTTTTTCAAGTTGAGTGGTATCACGGCGAATCGTCTTAAAAGGAAGGGCGTGGTGAACGATTTCCAGACTAGGAAGGTGATAAACTAAATCTTTGACACCTTCTGAAGGAGTGGAAGTGGCAAACACTTTTTCAACGGGTTTCACAGGTTCAGCTGGTTCCACAGGTTTTGCTGGTTCGCTAGGTTCAGCCGGCTTTTCCGGTTGCACTGGTTTGTTAGGTTCAACTGGTTCCACAGGTTGTGCTGGTTCGCTAGGTTCAACTGGCTTTTCCGGTTGCACTGGTTTAACAGGTTCAGCCGGCTTTTCCGGTTGCACTGGTTTAGCAGGCTCAGCTGGTTTTTCAGGTTTTGCTGGTTCGCTAGGTTCAGCTTTTGGAGTGGCTTGAAGCTGGTGGATAGCGGTTAGGACATCTTGGAGAGCCTTGTCAAGCACTTCTTGCGTTTTAGCTTCTTGGATTGAGGCTAATGCGTGCTTGGTTAGATCTACTAATTTCTTCAAAGCTACTTTATCGCCAGTTAACTCTTTAGCTTTCTGATCAAAGGCTTCTGTTAAGGCTTGAATGGTCTTGTCATATACGATTTTTGAATCAGTTGGCTTATTTGGTTGAGTGGTTTCTTCAGGATTTTTGAGGTTTGGAATTTCTTCTACTTTAGCAAAATTATCATCGTTCGCAAGAATTTCTTGCAGAGAAGCCACGGTTAGTAGGAGTTTTTCTACCTCGACTGGACTTGCTGTCAGTTGTCTAGAAAATGTCTCTAAGTTTCTTTTAAAAGCTTGACGAGCAACAGGAGTATCTTTTAAATCGCTTTGATCAAAGGAGTCTAGATCTGTTTTCCATTGCTGCATGGCCTGAATGACCTCTTCTTTGGTGTAAAGAGCACTGTTTTCTCCATGTGTGATAAATTGGTCAACTTGAATACCAATGTTTCGGCCAAGATCGTTTCGTTCAGGATCCAATTGGAGGCGAAGGGCGTGCCAGCCTTCTTCTAAGTCCATCAAGCGAACGATGGTCTGATCCCCTTGCCGGCTAGAGGCTTTGCCACTGAAGTATTTTTTACCATCAAGAACAGAAGCATTACCTTGCCCGTCTTGGTAATCCAGTACCTTTCCGTCTAGACTTACCTTGTAAATACCATGTCCTGGATCCACAAATCCTTTGATTTCCAGTCCAGTACCATAGAAATAAGCGGTCACACTTGTGTTTTTCTTTTGCTCATCCGTCATACGACCAAAGGATGCCCAAGATTCTGTATTTTGGTATTTTCCAGCTGAATTGGTTTCATGGTGCCAACCAGGACTATATTCTAGTTGTTTTGCCTGATCATCGTAGTTGTTTTCATGCTGTTTGAGCAAATCCGCTTTCATTACGCGTACGGTTGCTTCACTAGCAAATCCCAATAAAGCATTGTCTGAGGCGCTTGTCATCTTTACTTTGAAGTCAAAAATGGAGTCTGCTTGTTCGGTGAAGTCAATGGTTGGAACGGTCATTGTTTTTTCAGTTTCGCCGTCTGCAAAGGTCAGATCAGCTGTTGTATCCTTATAGACTTTACCATGAACCCCTGTTCCTGGTTCTGTTACTACATGGACAGTAGCAGTTCCATTATGACCGCCAACACGCTTGATGGTAACTGTTACGGGCTGGCCTTTTTGAACATCATAGCTTGTTTCTTTTAGTTCAAACATCCCCTTACCAGCATTGTTTAGAGTATAGATCCCTTCTGTTGCAATCGGTTCACCTGTTTTATTGACCAATTTAAGGGTATGTTCACCAGGAACTAAGTCTCCTGTTTCATAGACCAGTTGGCTCCGTTTGCGGCTCGCATTTTTGGTTTGTACATCGGCAACTTTCTGACCATCAACATAAACGGACATTTCTCCGTGATGGGGATCCACAGTGGCTACTACATAAGCCTTGCTTCCCTGGAAGTGGTATGTAGCACTCGCGTTTTGTCGGTTGGTCCACATGGAAGTACCGCGAACCCCTTCCGCTTCATTGTACCAAGTTGTTCCAGCGGTATCAGCGCTTGTATTTGAATGGTATTCGAGCCCGAGTGGGAAACCATCGGTTTTTTCGATGCTACTTGGTACTTTATAGACGGAGAAGTTGTTTAGGATAGGAGTGGCTTGTGCATCTGTAATTCGTACCCGAATTTTTTGGGCTTCTACGGGTTGCCCTTGGATAAGGCGACGATAGCCAACGGTTGAGCCTTCTCCGTAGGGAACCCAGCGTCCGTTTAGTTCGACATCGATTTTAAATCCAGAAATACGTTGTCCTTTTGCGATATCTTCTTTGAGTTCAATGACATCAAAACGTCTCTTTTGCCCAAGATCCACCGTGAATTCCCCAGTTTTGGCATCATTTGCTGGTGCCCAGCTGGTATTTTCATTTCCGTCTGTAAGGAAGCTTGCTTGATATAGATGATTTTTACGGGTCGAGCTTGCAGTAACGATTGCACCCTTAGCGAAGTCAGTTGCGTACATCTGATCTAAAGTAGCTCGAAATTCCTTCAAACGGGCAACATCTGCCTCAGCAAATTTTCCTTCTTTGTTCGGTGGAATGTTGAGGAGCAATGGCGTGCCACGACCAACAGACTTGAAGTAGATTTCCATCAATTCTTTGAGAGATTTTGGCTGTTGATTGTCATGGTAAAACCAACCTGAGCGAATAGAAACGTCTGCTTCACCGACAGAGTACATATCTCCGTCTGGATCCCCGTGGTTTAAATAGTCATTTGTAACATTATCTGTAATGTTGGCTTTCTTTACTTTTTGCCAAACCGGATCACCAGCAGTTCCGCGCTCATTTCCGATCCAACGGATACTGGTCGGTTGTGCAGAGAAAATAGCAATATCCCCTTCGGCTTCCTTGATGTATTGGAACCATTTGTCAAAGGTGTAGGTGACTTTTTGAGCGCCGCTTCCGCGAGCACCATCCATCCAAACTTCAATGAATTTGCCCTTGTTCCCATATTTAGGATTGCCTAGGATTTCTTTAAGCTGGTTGAGATAATATTCATTGTAGTCTTTTTCAGTAGCTACCGTATATTTTGGATTATTGACATCCCAAGGGGAGAGATAGACTCCTAGATTCATATCATACTTGGTAGCTGATTTTGAAATTTCTGCTAAGACATCTCCTTTCCCATCCTTCCAAGAGCTACTAGCGACAGTATGGTCCGTGTAGCGAGAGGGGTACAGGACAAATCCATCATGGTGTTTGACAACTAAGATGGTCCGTTTAAAGCCGGCATCCTTTAAGGTTTTTATCCACTGGTCTGTATCCAGATTGGTTGGGTTAAAATTTTTTGGATCTTCCTTCCCATTTCCCCATTCAGAATTGGTGTAGGTATTCATACCATAGTGGATGAAGGCAGCCAACTCTTCCTTATGATAATCCAGTTGTGCCTTGCTTGGAAGAGGGCCATAATTTCCGATTTCTGCTTCGTCATCCTGAGTATGAACGGAAGGAGTAACAGGAGTGACGGGATTGGCATGGTTGATTTCGGATGGACTTTCAGAAGTGTTAGCAGATGGTAAAGGTTTATTGGAATTTGTTGTATCCAGCTTCATGTCAGTCATTTCAGAATTTCTAGTGGTTGTTTCGGGAGTTGGTTTTTCTGATGTATTTTCAGAAATCTTATCCTCAGAACTTGTAGGAACCTCTCTTTCAGTGACGGAAGGGGTTTGGTGGAGAAGGGCTGCGCGATCAGGTTTCGCGGCACTATCTAGTGTTGGTTTATCAGCTGAGACAGTATTTTCCAGATTTGCAGGGGTTTCTGACGCTTGGTCGTCAGCATGGGCCACCCCAGAAGCAAAAAAGCTAAGTCCGACAATGACAGAAGCAACCCCCACGCTTAACTTGCGGATACTAAAGGTTAATCCTTTTTCAAAAAAGTAACGGTTCATAATTGACTCCTAACTGGTAAGCAAGCAGTCAGCTACTGCTGGAGCCCAAGAGAAACTTGGATCGTATGCTGATGTGGTGTTCAAATGGATGCGATCATCCTTGCATTGTTTGTAGAATAAATCCCTCCTTTTTTATCTTATAATATTTAAGGAATATCAATATAATAACTATACTAAAATTTTAGGAAAAATGCAATAGAAAGGAAGAGGAAATTAAAACTATTTTAGGAAGTGACCGAGTAAGATCTAGTAGAATCCCCGAACGATTCCAGCTGTTTTCGGCGATTTTAAGGGGAATGTGCTACAATGGAAGCAAATAGATAGAATGGAGCAGTGAAATGAAAGCAATTATTACAGTCGTTGGAAAAGACCAAAAAGGAATCGTAGCCGGTGTCGCAACGAAAGTGGCAGAATTGGGACTCAATATCGACGATATCTCTCAAACTGTATTGGATGAGTACTTTACCATGATGGCGGTTGTATCGTCAGATGAGAAAAAAGATTTCACCCAGCTTCGTTCAGAGTTAGAAGAATTCGGTCAGTCTCTTCATGTAAAAATCAATATCCAGAGCGCAGCCATTTTTGATGCCATGCACAATTTATAAGATAGGGAGTGAAAATTTATGGACATTAAACAGGTAACAGAAACCATTGCCATGATTGAGGAGCAGAACTTCGATGTTCGGACCATCACCATGGGGATTTCGCTTCTAGATTGTATTGATCCAGATATCGATAAGGCGGCAGAAAAAGTCTACAATAAGATTGTGACAAAGGCCAAGGATCTTGTGGCTGTTGGGGACGAAATTGCGGCGGAACTCGGTATTCCCATTGTCAACAAGCGGGTTTCGGTCACTCCGATTTCCATTATCGGAGCAGCAACCAATGCGACAGATTATGTGCCCTTTGCCAAGGCGCTGGATCGTGCGGCGAAAGAGATCGGAATTAACTTTATCGGTGGCTTCTCAGCCCTGGTTCAAAAAGGTTACCAAAAGGGGGATGAGATCCTCATCAACTCTATTCCTCGCGCCCTAGCAGAGACGGATTTTGTCTGCTCTTCAGTCAATATCGGATCGACCAAGACGGGGATCAATATGACAGCGGTTAGAGATATGGGCCGCATCATTAAAGAAGCATCGGAAGCGGATCCAATGGGGCCAGGGAAACTCGTTGTCTTTGCCAATGCAGTAGAAGATAATCCATTTATGGCGGGTGCCTTCCACGGTGTTGGTGAAGCGGATGTTGTCATCAACGTTGGGGTTTCCGGACCTGGTGTCGTCCAACGGGCCATTGAAAAAGTTCCTGGTGCAAGCTTTGATGTTTTGGCTGAAACCGTCAAGAAGACAGCCTTCAAGATTACCCGTGTCGGCCAATTAGTCGGTCAAATGGCTAGTGAACGTCTTGGGGTGGAGTTTGGAATCGTCGACTTGTCTCTCGCGCCAACACCGGCTGTTGGGGATTCGGTTGCCCGTGTCCTTGAAGCTATGGGGCTTGAAGTAGTCGGAACCCATGGAACTACCGCAGCGCTCGCTCTGCTCAATGACCAAGTGAAAAAAGGCGGCATCATGGCTTGTAACCAAGTCGGTGGGCTATCAGGTGCCTTCATTCCGGTCTCAGAAGATGAGGGGATGATTGCGGCAGTCCAGTCAGGTCATATCAACCTGGAAAAATTGGAAGCCATGACGGCCATCTGCTCCGTTGGTCTGGATATGATTGCCATCCCAGCTGATACTCCAGCTACGACCATTGCAGCCATGATCGCAGATGAAGCAGCTATCGGGGTGATCAACCAAAAAACAACAGCGGTTCGCATCATTCCTTATGGCAAGGAAGGGGATATGTTGGAATTAGGTGGCCTGCTTGGATATGCTCCGGTAATGAAGGTCAACAAAGCCTCGTCAGCTGATTTCATTGCCCGTGGTGGTCAAATTCCGGCTCCGGTTCATAGCTTTAAAAACTAAGAGAAATCTAGTATAATAGTAGAAAATAGAAAAGTCTGTGATGATGAAACTCCAGACTTTTTTCATTGTACAAAGGAGAGCAGAATGGCTAAGACAAATTTATATGTTATCCGTCATGGAAAAACCATGTTTAATACAATGGGGCGAGCCCAAGGTTGGTCTGATACCCCATTAACACCAGAAGGAGAGCGAGGAATTCAAGCTTTGGGAATTGGGCTACGTGAGTCCGGCTTGGACTTCACTCATGCTTATTCCAGTGATTCTGGGCGCGCCATTCAGACCATGGGCATTATTCTCGATGAGTTGGGATTGAAAGATCAAATTCCCCATCGGTTTGACAAGCGGATCCGTGAATGGTGTTTTGGAAGTTTTGACGGAGCCTATGGAAGCGAGCTTTTTCATGGAGTGATCCCGCGCTTGTATCATATCACCAATTATAAAGACCTCTCCCTAGAAGATTTGGTCAATGGCATCTACCAAGTCGATACAGCCGGTTGGGCTGAAACTTGGGAAGCAGTCAGCCACCGAATTTTAGAAGGTTTTACCGCAATTGCCAAAGCAGTAGAAGAGCAAGGGGGTGGAAATGCCCTAGTGGTCAGCCATAGCTGGACGATTCAGACCCTTATCTGTTTGTTGCAAGCAAAAGCCAATCTGAATCTTCCCCTACCAAACGGAAGTGTCAGCCTCTTAGAATATGAAGATGGCCAATTTACAGTCCAATCAATCGGAGATGCGAGCTATCGACAAATAGGTGAAGCTATACAGAAAGACTAAGCGATCAGAAAAAGGCTATTTTTCGTGGTGGGATCCTGTATAGACGAAAAATGTAAGAGCTTTCCTTCTGTCTGATAGGAAAACATGATATAATAAAGTAGACAAATACGGAGGAATACAATGACAAAAACCAGATTATACATTGCCCGTCATGGAAAAACCATGTTTAATACCTTGGGACGTGCTCAAGGGTGGTCGGATACACCCCTGACACAAGAAGGAGAACGGGGCGTTCAAGAACTAGGAATTGGCCTAAAAAAGGCTGGGCTTGACTTTGATCAAGCCGTTTCGAGTGACTCTGGCCGTGCGATTCAAAGTATGGGCATCATCCTTGAAGAAATGGGACTGACAGGAAAAATCCCTTATCGTTATGATAAGCGTATCCGTGAGTGGTGCTTTGGTAGTTTTGATGGTGCCTATGATGGAGACCTCTTTTTTGGTGTTCTCCCTCGGGTTTTTCAAATCGATGATTTTAGAAAACTAAGTCTAATGGAAATGGCTGAAGGCATTGTCGAAGTGGACACTACAGGCTGGGCAGAATCCTGGGAAAAATTGAGCAAACGGATCAAGGAAGGTTTTGAAGCAATTGCCAAGGACTTAGAAGCAGCAGGCGGTGGCAATGCCATTGTGGTCAGCCACGGTATGACCATTACGACCTTAATTTACTTGATCGATCCAAAAGCTGTAGAGGAATTGGTTCTTGACAATGGAAGTGTCACGGTCGTGGAATATGAAGAGGGGACCTTCACCATCAAAAAAGTTGGCGATCTCTCCTATCGTCAGGTAGGAGCGCAGGTCCTAGAGGAGGGGCATGAGTAAGAAGTTCAAGCGAGCACGAAAAAAGCGCAAGAAATGGTGGCCTTACATGGCGAGTCTGCTTCTCTTGGTGGTTATTGGGGCAGGGATTGGTGCCTATATGGCCAAGCCAAGCCTCTTTTCAGGGCTTGTGTTTTGGAAGCCTAAAAAAGGAGCTGTAACGACTCCATCTTCAACCAAGAAAAAACGATCCGATTTACCAGCTGTCTCGACAAAAGATTGGCAGTTGATCTTGGTCAATCGTGAAAATATCAAGCCTGAGCTGAACCCACAGTTGACGGATGTTGATGCTATCAAAGTGGATAGTCGAATTGTGGATCCAACCCGACAATTTTTAGAAGCTGCTCGAAAAATCGCACCACAAGAGACCTTGATATCCGGTTATCGTAGCGTGGCTGATCAAACCGAACTCTATAATGAACGTGTCAATCAGTTGAAAGCTAACGGTCTTTCGCAAGAAGAAGCCGAAAAACAAGTGCAAACCCAAGTACAGATCCCAGGTGCTAGTGAGCACCAGACAGGGCTTGCGATTGATATGAGTGTAGAGGCGGGGCAAAGCGATGAGTTAGGTCTACAGCTTGCTGCGATTGCACCGCAATATGGCTTTGTCCTTCGCTATCCAGATGGCAAGAGGAACATTACGGGTGTGAATTTTGAAAATTGGCATTTCCGTTATGTTGGAGTGGAGTCCGCTCGCTATATGCAGGCCCACAATCTGGTATTAGAAGAATACATCCAACTTTTAAAAAAAGACGGTAAGTAGCGAGAAAGAGACCTTTCTAGGTCTGAAGAATGATTTTTAGCACTCTTTTAAAAAGAGTGCTAATTTTTTGGTTTTTTCTCTTGACTTTCTTTTGGATGGGTGTATAATAGAATCATGGTTTAGCACTTGAGTGTATCGAGTGCTAAATGTGAAAGAGAGGTGAGGTCATGGTTACAAAACGTCAAAATGAGATTTTAAATCTTGTCATTGATATGTTTACCAAGACCCACGAACCTGTTGGTTCTAAAGCTCTTCAGGATATCATTCAATCCAGTAGTGCGACGATTCGTAACGACATGGCTGCTCTCGAAAAACAAGGTTTACTAGAAAAGGCCCATACGTCTAGCGGTCGGATGCCTAGCCGAGCAGGTTTTCAATATTTTGTTCAGAACTCGCTCGATTTGGAGTTGATTGATGAGCAAGACATCTACCAAGTGGTGAAAGGCTTTGATTTTGAAGCCTTTCGGTTAGAGGATATCCTGGATGCTACCGCGAAGTTGTTAGCCCAGATGACGGGTTACACTGCCGTGATCCAAGATGTTGAGCCGACCAGACAGCGTCTGACAGGTTTTGACATCGTACCATTATCGAGTCATGATGCCCTAGCAGTCTTGACTTTGGATGAATCAAAGCCAGTGACCGTTCAGTTTGCCATTCCAAAGAATTTCTTGACCACTGATCTGGAAATCTTCCATCAGTTGGTGAGAGAGCGCTTTGTTGGCAATACGGTCCTGGATATTCACTACCGCTTGCGAACAGAGATTCCACAGATCGTACAGCGTTATTTCAAGACAACAGACAATGTATTGGATCTCTTTGATTACATCTTCTCACAATTATTTAAAGAGCTGGTCTTCGTTGAAGGAAAGGTTTCATCATTAAGCTATGCCGATCTCTCAACCTATCAGTTCTTGGATAATTCCCAACACGTAGCCCTCGAGTTGAGAGCGGGGATTCCAGAAGACCAACTGACTCAGGTATTGGTGGCAGAATCAAAAGATCCAGCCTTGAAAAATGTGACCGTCATTAGCCACAAGTTCCTAATTCCTTATCGGGGAGTCGCACTGATGCATGTGATCGGTCCTGTTGAGATGGACTACCGACGTGTTGTGAGTCTCGTCAATGTTATCGGACGAGTCCTCGTCATGAAGTTGACGGATTACTACCGTTACCTCAACAGCAACCATTATGAAGTAAATTAAGACCAAATGAAAGGGGTGTATGCCTTGACAGAAGAAATCAAAAAAGAAGACGTGAAAGATGAGGAAGTTGTAGAGACGACAGAAACTGTCGAAGAAGAAAAGCAACCTTCTGAATTGGAAGCAGCACAAGCGCGTGCAGATGAATTTGAAAACAAATACCTTCGTGCTCATGCAGAAATGCAAAATATCCAGCGTCGGGCCAACGAAGAACGCCAACTCTTACAAAAATACCGTAGCCAAGATTTGGCAAAAGCGATCTTACCATCACTGGACAACCTCGAACGTGCCCTTGCCGTTGAAGGGTTAACAGATGATGTGAAGAAGGGCTTGGAAATGGTCCAAAAAAGTTTGGTACATGCCTTAAAAGAAGAAGGCATTGAAGAAATTGTGGCAGAAGGAGACTTCAATCACAACTACCATATGGCTATTCAAACCATGCCAGCAGATGACGAGCATCCAGCAGACACCATCGCACAAGTCTTCCAAAAAGGCTACAAACTCCATGACCGCATCTTAAGACCGGCTATGGTAGTTGTCTACAATTAGGCTAAAGAACTTAAAAAACCTTGTCCGAAACGACAATAAACTATGAAAGAAAGATAAACAATGGTTCAGCTTTACTAATAGTGAGCGAAGCGAACCAAAGGCGATGCTCTTCGCCGTGGCGCTATTTTCGCAAACTTTGAGACCTTAGGCTCAAAGTTTAGTCAAAGAGATTGGCGAAGTCAAGCTCTGACGGCGTCGCCACTTAAGAAGAGTATCAAAAAGAAAAAAAGGAAAAATCAACAAGGAGAAAAACATATGTCTAAAATTATTGGTATTGACTTAGGTACAACAAACTCAGCAGTAGCAGTTCTTGAAGGAACTGAATCAAAAATTATCGCAAACCCAGAAGGGAACCGCACAACACCTTCAGTAGTATCCTTCAAAAATGGTGAAATCATCGTTGGTGACGCCGCAAAACGTCAAGCAGTCACAAATCCAGATACAGTCATCTCTATCAAATCTAAGATGGGGACTTCTGAAAAAGTTTCTGCAAACGGTAAAGAATACACACCACAAGAAATCTCAGCTATGATTCTTCAATACTTGAAAGGTTACGCTGAAGATTACCTTGGTGAAAAAGTAACCAAAGCAGTTATCACAGTTCCTGCTTACTTCAATGATGCTCAACGTCAAGCAACTAAAGACGCTGGTAAAATCGCTGGTCTTGAAGTAGAACGGATCGTTAACGAACCAACCGCAGCAGCCCTTGCTTACGGTTTGGATAAGACAGATAAAGAAGAAAAAATCTTGGTATTTGACCTAGGTGGTGGTACATTTGACGTGTCTATTCTTGAATTGGGTGACGGTGTCTTCGATGTATTGGCAACTGCAGGGGATAACAAACTCGGTGGTGATAACTTTGACCAAAAAATTATTGATTACATGGTTGAAGAATTCAAGAAAGAAAATGGTATCGACTTGTCAACAGACAAGATGGCTCTTCAACGTTTGAAAGATGCAGCTGAAAAAGCTAAGAAAGACCTTTCTGGTGTCACTTCAACTCAAATCAGCTTACCATTCATCACCGCTGGTGCTGCTGGACCTCTTCACTTGGAAATGACCTTGACTCGTGCTAAATTCGACGATTTGACTCGTGAACTCGTAGATCGTACAAAAACTCCAGTTCGCCAAGCTCTTTCAGATGCAGGTTTGAGCTTGTCAGAAATTGATGAAGTCATCCTTGTTGGTGGTTCAACTCGTATCCCAGCTGTTGTAGAAGCTGTTAAGGCTGAAACTGGTAAAGAACCGAACAAATCAGTGAACCCTGATGAAGTAGTTGCCATGGGTGCTGCGATCCAAGGTGGTGTCATCACTGGTGATGTCAAAGACGTTGTCCTTCTTGACGTAACACCATTGTCACTTGGTATTGAAACAATGGGTGGAGTATTTACAAAACTCATCGATCGCAACACTACTATTCCAACATCTAAATCACAAGTCTTCTCAACTGCAGCAGATAACCAACCAGCCGTTGATATCCACGTTCTTCAAGGGGAACGCCCAATGGCAGCAGATAACAAGACTCTTGGACGTTTCCAATTGACAGATATCCCAGCTGCACCTCGTGGTATTCCACAAATCGAAGTAACGTTTGACATCGATAAGAACGGTATCGTATCTGTTAAAGCCAAAGATCTTGGAACTCAAAAAGAACAAACAATCGTTATCCAATCAAACTCAGGTTTGACAGATGAAGAAATTGAAAAAATGATGAAAGATGCCGAAGCAAATGCTGAAGCAGATAAGAAACGTAAAGAAGAAGTAGACCTTCGTAATGAAGTAGACCAAGCAATCTTTGCGACTGAAAAGACAATCAAGGAAACTGAAGGTAAAGGATTCGATGCTGAACGCGATGCTGCTCAAGCAGGATTGGATGACCTTAAGAAAGCTCAAGAATCAGGCAATCTTGATGACATGAAGGCTAAATTGGAAGCTCTTAACGAAAAAGCTCAAGCTCTTGCCGTTAAACTCTACGAACAAGCCGCAGCAGCGCAACAAGCTCAAGCAGGAGCAGAAGGCACCCAAGCAACAGGAAACGCAGGCGGCGATGACGTCGTAGACGGAGAGTTTACGGAAAAATAAGATGCAAAGCCCGTTAAAACCTCACAGTGAAAATAGGAAATCTGACGCAGAAACTTTAGTTTCTAGAAAGATTTGTCTGTTTCACCAAGAGGTTAGGGCGTGCTCGATTTAAGCTGAAACTCAATTCAGCCTTACTAGTAAATGATAAAAAGAAATCCAGAGGTTGCAACCCAGCCTCTGTTTTTCGGTAAAAAAGAAACGATACCAATATTTTGGGTCCGTTTTGAAACGATAAAAGAAAGGAACAAAGAGCGTTCGGGGGATTGAACTCGAGCTCTGAGGTTTCTTCCTCAATGTGAAAGAAAGGAATCGACCCCGACCTAAATCGAGGTTTGATTCGCAATATAAAAGAAAGGAACAAAGAGTGTTCTCAACTGAACACGGGTTCCCAAAAATTCTGATTTAATATAAAAGAAAGGAATTGAACCCGACCTAAATTCTCGGAAAAAAGATAAATCTGTCTAGGAGCATCGCTCCTGCGTCAGATTTCCTATTTTTCAGTCGAATTTTACGGTCTTGGTATCTTAAATGAACAATACTGAATTTTATGACCGTTTGGGCGTTTCAAAGAATGCTTCTCAAGATGAGATTAAGAAAGCCTATCGGAAATTATCTAAAAAATATCACCCAGATATCAACAAGGAGCCTGGTGCTGAGGAAAAGTACAAGGAAGTTCAAGAAGCTTATGAGACTTTAAGTGACGAGCAAAAACGAGCTGCTTATGACCAATATGGTGCTGCAGGTGCCAATGGTGGCTTCGGTGGTGGAGCTGGTGGCTTTGGTGGCTTTGATGGCGCTGGTTTTGGTGGCTTTGAAGACATCTTCTCTAGCTTCTTTGGAGGCGGTGCAAGTCGTAATCCAAATGCACCTCGTCAAGGGGATGACCTCCAATACCGCGTCAATCTCAAGTTTGAAGAAGCGATTTTTGGTGTTGAAAAAGAAGTGAAGTACAATCGAGAATCCAGTTGTCATACTTGTCATGGCTCTGGGGCAAAACCAGGGACGAGTCCGGTGACTTGTGGTCGCTGTCATGGTTCTGGTGTCATCAATGTGGATACGCAAACCCCTCTTGGGATGATGCGCCGTCAAGTGACCTGTGATGTCTGTCATGGTCGTGGTCAAGAAATCAAGGACCCTTGTACCACTTGTCGAGGTACTGGTCATGAAAAACAAGCCCATAGCGTGAACGTCAAGATTCCTGCAGGAGTTGAAACAGGTCAACAAATCCGCTTAGCGGGTCAAGGAGAAGCAGGCTTTAATGGTGGACCTTATGGTGATTTGTATGTCGTTGTCAGTGTAGAGCCAAGTAATCAGTTTGAACGGGATGGTTCAACCATCTACTACAAGTTAGATTTGAACTTTGTCCAAGCAGCACTTGGAGATACGGTTCATGTGCCAACCGTGCATGGAGACGTCGATTTGGTGATTCCTGAAGGAACCCAAACCGGTAAGAAATTCCGCCTCCGTGGAAAAGGAGCACCTAGTCTTCGTGGTGGTGCCATGGGAGACCAGTATGTATCAGTCAATGTCGTTACCCCGACTGGTTTAAATGACAAGCAAAAAGAAGCTCTTCGTGCATTTGCGGAAGCTGGCGAGATCAAGGTGAATCCAAAGAAAAAAGGCTTCTTTGATAAGATGAAAGATGCCTTGGACGACTTATAAACAATGTGAGAGTGGGACAGAAATCGGTCATTCGTTAGAATTCGATTTCGTCGTCTCACCTCCACACAGTTGAGTAGGGCTGTAAAAGCTGATGAAATCAGCGTAGTAGAGCCCACTCAACCACTGCGTCTTGCTCGACAATCCAAAAACAATTGAGAGGCTAGGACTTTTGTCCCAGCCTCATTTTTTTCACAAACTGTACCCGGACAGTTTGGTTTTTCCACTCTTGTAACACCTTCTATATCCTGTTAAAATAAAACCATGACACGATACAAAGCAACCATTTCATATGACGGGACCTTGTTTGCAGGGTTTCAACGCCAACCGCATGCTCGGAGTGTGCAAGAAGAAATCGAAAAGACCTTGACGCGTCTCAATCAAGGAAAGCCTGTCACCGTTCATGGTGCCGGCCGAACGGATTCAGGTGTCCATGCTCTTGGTCAGGTCATCCATTTTGATCTCCCTCAAGCGCGGGATGAGGAGAAGCTCCGCTTTGCCCTGGATACCCAAACACCTGAGGATATCGATGTGATTCGTGTTGAGACAGTTTCAGATAACTTTCACTCACGCTACAACAAGCACAGCAAGACCTATGAATTTATCGTGGATTATGGTCGTCCCAAGAACCCCATGATGCGCCATTATGCAACCCACTACCCTTATCCGTTGGATGTAGACAAGATGCAAGTGGCTATCAAAAAATTGGAAGGGACTCATGACTTCACTGGTTTTACAGCTTCGGGAACCAGCGTGGAGGATAAGGTTCGCACGATTACAGAGGCTCGCTTGGTTGAGGATGCCAGTCATTATCGCCTGCTCTTTACCTTTTCGGGGAATGGCTTTCTCTACAAGCAAATCCGCAATATGGTGGGAACTTTGCTAAAGATCGGAAATGATCGGATGCCGATCGAGCAGATCGATCTGATTTTGGAAAAGAAGGACCGCACTCTCGCAGGTCCAACAGCAGCGCCCAATGGCTTATATTTGAAGGAGATACGCTATGAGTAATGAATTAATTCTCGCAATTTCAGGAAATGATATTTTTAGTGGGGGAGGTCTTCATGCGGACCTTGCAACCTATACAACCAACAAACAACATGGCTTTGTGGCGGTGACCTGTTTGACAGCTATGACTGAGCATGGTTTTGAAGTGATTCCGGTGGATCCAACTACTTTCGCTCAACAACTGGGTTCTCTCAAAGAGGTTCCTTTCTCTGCTATTAAACTCGGCCTTTTGCCAAATGTTCAAGTGGCAGACCTAGCTTTGGACTATGTCAAAGCTCATGCAGATATCCCAGTAGTGCTCGATCCTGTCTTGGTCTGCAAGGAAAGCCACGATGTGGAAGTTTCAGCTCTTCGAGACGAATTGATCAAGTTCTTCCCTTATGTGACCATCATTACGCCAAACCTACCAGAAGCTGAAATCTTGACCCAAAGTCAGATTCAATCGCTCGATGATATGAAAGCTGCTGCTCGCAAACTCCATGAATTAGGTGCTCCAACTGTCGTGGTCAAAGGGGGCAATCGTCTCAATAAAGAAAAAGCCATCGATGTCTTTTATGATGGCACAGATTTCACCGTGATCGAAGAACCTGTTTTAGAAAAGAACAATACAGGGGCTGGCTGTACTTTTGCATCTAGTATTTCTAGTCAATTGGTTCAAGGGAAATCTCCACTTGAAGCTGTGAAAGCTTCTAAAGACTTTGTCTTCAAAGCAATCCAACATTCAGACCAGTATGGAGTAGTACAATATGACATCTAATCGAACTCAACTCATTGCCCGCCTTTCCATTTTGACAGCCTTGACAGTTGTGCTTGGCTACTATACCAAACTCCCAACTCCCACAGGGATTGTCACCCTGTTAGATCTTGGAGTGTATTTCACAGCCTTCTATTTTGGACGCAAGGAAGGTGCGATTGTAGGTGGTGTCGGAGCCTTCCTACTCGACCTCATTTCAGGCTATCCTCAGTGGATGTTCTTTAGTCTCCTCTTTCACGGGGGACAAGGCTATTTCGCTGGCTTCAAGGGAAAAGCTCGTTACCTAGGCTTGCTTCTTGCGACAGTCGTCATGGTAGGCAGTTACGCACTCGCTTCTGCTCTCTTTTTAGGCAATGGCTGGGGAGCTGCTATCTCGGATATTCCAAATAACCTTGCTCAAAACTTTGTCGGAATGGCTTTAGGCTATGTGGTCTATTATGCCTTCCAAAAGAAAGGAAACTAATTCATGGATTTGGAGCAACTGAAGAAGGATACAAAAGAAATCCTGATAGATGTTTTAGCAAAAAACCGTCTTCATCAGGGACAGATTCTAGTTCTCGGGATGTCTTCAAGTGAAGTTGCAGGAGGGCAAATTGGAAAGGCTTCAAACATTGACATTGCCGAAGCTATTGTCAAAACCTTACTAGATGAGTTGAATCCAAGAGGGGTTTATCTGGCAGTACAAGGATGTGAGCATCTTAATCGTGCCTTAGTGGTTGAAAGAGAATTGGCAGACAAGAAGGAGCTAGAAATCGTCAATGTCCTTCCGAGTCTCCATGCAGGAGGTGCTGGACAACTCGCTGCTTTCAAGTATTTTAAGGATCCTGTTGAAGTAGAATTTATCACAGCCCAAGCCGGGTTAGACATCGGAGATACCTCGGTGGGGATGCATGTCAAACATGTCCAAGTTCCGATTCGTCCTATCTTGCGTGAACTAGGCGGTGCCCATGTCACAGCCCTGGCCAGTCGGCCAAAATTGATCGGTGGATCCCGAGCACGATACCAGGAAGACCCGATCCGAAAAGCATAATATCAACTAGCTTTCAGGAGCTAGTTTTTTTGAACTAAAAGAGATGTAAATCCGTTTTAAAACTTGCTTTTTCAAACTTTTATGGTAAAATTATAGAGAATGACTATATTATTTTAAGGAGAGACAGAATGTCTGTATCATTTGAAAACAAAGAAACAAACCATGGTGTATTGACTTTCACAATCAGTCAAGAACAAATCAAACCAGCTTTGGACCGTGTGTTTGAATCTGTTAAGAAAACTTTGAACGTACCTGGATTCCGTAAAGGTCATATTCCTCGTCCAATCTTCAACCAACGTTTTGGTGAAGAAGCTCTTTACCAAGATGCTTTGAATGATGTTCTTCCTGCAGCTTATGAAGCAGCTGTGAAAGAAGCAGGTCTTGAAGTCGTTGCTCAACCAACATTTGACGTTGTTTCTATGGAAAAAGGTCAAGACTGGACATTGACAGCAGCTGTTGTGACAAAACCTGAAGTTAAATTGGGTGCTTACAAAGACCTTGAAGTTTCAGTAGAAGTTTCTAAAGAAGTCACAGACGCTGATGTAGATGCTCGTATCGAACGCGAACGCAACAACTTGGCTGAATTGGTCGTTAAAGAAGGCGCTGCTGCTGAAGGGGATACAGTAGTGATCGACTTCGTTGGTACAATTGATGGTGTTGAATTCGACGGTGGTAAAGGAGATAACTTCTCACTTGGACTTGGTTCAGGTCAATTCATCCCAGGATATGAAGAGCAATTGGTAGGACACTCTGCTGGTGAAACAGTTGATGTTGTCGTAACCTTCCCAGAAGATTACCAAGCTGCTGACCTTGCAGGTAAAGAAGCAAAATTTGTAACAACGATCCACGAAGTGAAATCAAAAGAAGTGCCAGCTCTTGACGACGAATTGGCAAAAGACATCGATGAAGAAGTTGAAACACTTGCTGAATTGAAAGAAAAATACCGCAAAGAATTAGCTGAAGCAAAAGAAGAAGCATACAAAGATGCTGTCGAAGCAGCAGCGATCGATAAAGCAGTTGAAAATGCTGAAATCGTAGAACTTCCAGAAGAAATGATTCATGAAGAAGTTCATCGCTCAGTAAATGAATTCCTTGGAAACATGCAACGCCAAGGAATCTCACCTGACATGTACTTCCAAATCACTGGTACAACTCAAGAAGATCTTCATAAACAATACGAAGCTGAAGCTGAAAGCCGTACCAAGACAAACCTTGTGGTTGAAGCAGTAGCGAAAGCAGAAGGCTTTGAAGCAACTGAAGAAGAAATCAATGCTGAAATCGAACAATTGGCAAGCGACTACCATATGGAAGTTGCACAAGTTCGTAACCTTCTTTCACCAGAAATGTTGAAACATGACATCACTGTGAAGAAAGCTGTGAACGTGATTACAAGCTCAGCAAAAGTAAAATAATTTAGAACAAGGAGAAGAGTCGCGAGGCTCTTCTTTTTTGATTTCTGATTTCCTGGAGAATCCTGGAATTTTCCTTTGACGAAAGGGGAAATTTATCGTACAATAGAGTGTAACGATAAAATGCCTGATAGAGGCTTTTCGTCTATCAGTGAGGATAGGATGAGGTGTGAGACCGGATTCCTCTCCATTTAGGAAATGAAACATAAGGAGATCTACCCTTGGAATTAGAAGTATTTGCTGGACAAGAAAAAAGTGAACTTTCTATGATTGAAGTGGCGCGTGCGATCTTGGAATTGCGTGGACGTGACCATGAAATGTACTTTAGTGATCTTGTAAATGAAATTCAAAACTATCTTGAAAAATCAAACAGCGAGATCCGCGAAGCTCTTCCATTGTTCTACACTGAGTTGAATGTGGATGGAAGCTTTATCCCGCTTGGAGATAACAAATGGGGTCTTCGTTCGTGGTATGCCATCGATGAAGTTGATGAAGAAATCATTGCTCTTGAAGAAACAGATGAAGACGAAACACCTAAGAAACGCAAGAAAAAACGTGTTAATGCCTTCATGGATGGAGACGAAGATGCGATCGATTACAACGACGACGATCCAGAAGACGAAGAAGTTTACGAAGCAGATCCTGCTCTTTCATATGACGAAGAAAATCCAGATGATGAAAAGAGTGAAGTCGAAGCTTACGATGCTGAAATCAATGAAATCGTACCAGATGATTTGGGCGAAGAAGTTGAATTGAGCGAAGAAGACGACGAAGAAGAAGAATCTGACGACGAAGAAGAATAAAACATAAGAGGCTGGGCGTAAAGTGTCCAGCCTCTTATCTATGATAGATAGAACTGCAAGACGCAGTAGTTGATTGAGAGTGGGACAGAAATCGGTCATTCGTTAGAATTCGATTTCGTCGTCCCACCTCCGCA
>OBZH01000686.1_pt1 | contig 32373 bp, 42 predicted proteins | sample 1476881 | NCBI WGS metagenome assembly OBZH01 (sample SAMEA2580230, study PRJEB22360) | human gut metagenome | biome: human gut; feature: human-associated habitat; material: faeces | place: Denmark | collected 2008/2010 | reverse complement strand
CTCGAGCTCTTCTTCGACGAATCTGACTGAGTGTAGATTCCACGGTTTTCAGGATTTACGTCGGTCTCGCACCGCATCCAGACACCCTCCGGCGGCTCGACTTCGGGGAAGGAGTTCCAGCCGTGCGGGTCGTACTCGCGCACTTCTTCGAGCATGTCGGACGCTATCTCTAGCGAGAGCTGGGGTTGAACACCGAACCATATGGTTGTTGACTTTCCTCTTTTGAGGGCGGACGCAACCGCGGCTGAGCAAACTTCGAGAGCATCCGACAAGTCGCCTTTGCTGATCTCGTCGAGCTTTTTCTGAAGCTCGCGGTCTTTCAGTCTGTATTTCATGCTTTCACTCCTTGTTCTGCCATGCCAAAGGCGATTTCCTCGATCATCGATCGCTTAATAGGAGGAGTTATCACGGCCTTGGTCTCGGTCTTCTTCTCGGCTTTCTTCTCTGAGTTGTATGCACGGTACTCGTCAAGGGCGACTGCGGGGTCTGCGTACTTCTGGTCAGTCAGACTCACAAGCGTGTCATGATCGTCAGTGACGGATAAAATCCCCGCGTCGACGAGCTTTGACACTGTGATCTTGAACGACGCGGCAATTTGCGTCCTTATCCCGAGCGCGTCGAGCAGCGCCGACATACGCAGCGGGCCTTTTTCGCCGAGGACTTCGAGGGCTTTGTCTGCCCTCACTCCGATGTATGGCTTACCGCTCATCTAATGCTCACGCTCTCGCGTGCCTCCAAGTGGCAGCCTGGAACTTCGATGCCGTCGGACAATGCCTGCTTGATCGCGACTTTGTTCGGCGTCACGGTGGTCTTGACGGTCGTGTATGCTTCGGGCAGGCTTGCGCCTTCTTCGATCTCGACGGCCTTCGTCGTGCGGATGCTCACGCTCACGCGTGCGGTCTTAACCTTGCCGGTCGCGTGTAGCGCATCGAGGAGCATGGCCTTGAGGTAGTCGGAGCGCTTCTGCATCGACTTGACGCGATCGAGCATGCGGTCGGCTTCGTCCTTGGCGGCCTTGGCCTCGGCATCGAGCTCGCGAAGGTAGAGCGCCGTGGCCTCGATCTTCTCAGCGGCTTCTGCTTCGACTGCGTGGAGTTCGTCGGCAGAGAGGATTTCTCCAGTTTCTTCATCGAGCTCGATGTGATCGAGGGCTTGACGGATGGCGTCACTGATTTGGTAGAGCTTCATTTTGCGTACCTATGAAAAAGCCCTGCCGGTTAGGGCAGGGCCGATTGAGAAAATGGTCAGAATGGGCTGTCAGAAACGGTACGTCGGAGTCGTATGCCGGCTCGGGTGCGCGTCGCTGTGCGGCAGGCTTGGCCTGCGCCGGCTTCGCATCCTTATCGTCCTTCTGGCGGAGAAGCTGGAGCTGGTCAGCGATGATCTCAGTGATCCACCGCTCGATCCCTTGCTTGTCCTCGTACTTTCGCGTGCGCAGGCGGCCTTCGATGTAGATCGGATCGCCCTTGTGGACGTACTGGCTGATGATCTCGGCGAGGCGGCCGAAAGCAGAGACGCGGTGCCACTCAGTTTCAGACTGAGTCTCACCGGCCTTGTCTCGCCACTTGCGGCTCGTTGCGATAGAGAGGGCCGCGACCATGAAGTTGCCTTCGCGGATTTCAGGATCCTGACCGACGTTGCCGAGGATGATTACCTTGTTTACGGATGCCATTGTTTCTCCTTAGTGAGATATTGATGCGGCCTCGGCGTCGGCATTGGCCGCCGTGGACTTGAGTTCTTCGTGAAGGCCAGAGCGCACCATCGCTTTTCTCTGGTCGGGGGTGATGCCTTCAAAGAAGGCCCTGTACGCCTCCATGCCTGAGTTCGCGGCACACCGTGCTGAAGCGATGATGTCTTCGGTCAGGAAGGGGGGCGGCTCTTCGGGGCTTGCGTCCTTGTCGGTGTCCGGCTGGCCCTCGACGGGGATGCAGAAGAGCTGAAACATCAAGCTCTTGTATGCGTAGCTCATGGCCTTGCCAGATGCCTTGTCGCCGTTGTCCATGCCTTCGCCTAGCGTGACTACCTCGACGTATGAGCCATCCTTTGCGCACGTAACGCGGTAGGTGATGTGTAGACGGATGAGACGCATCTTGCCGCTGACCGCTTCGGGCTCTTTCTCCATGCGAACAGGGGCGATGTAGAGGTGATGCTTCGCGAGGAGAGGGGAGAGGGCTGCGTACACTGAGTCGATGCCGCGATACTTGTAGTTCCCGCCGCCGCTCACCGTGGCATCCTTGCCGATACCCTGTTCGCGCAGAGCGTCGGCCACAGCAACGATTGCCGCGTGGACCTGCGGCACGGAGTTTTGGTCTGTCATGATGTGTCGTCCTCAGAAAGGTATTTCGTCGTCGTTGATCGCGTAGAAGTCTTCGAGAGTCTTGCTGTAGATCGGCTCGGGACGCTTAGCGCGTTCGCCGAACCACTGCGCGCGCTCGAACTCGTCGCGGCTGCTGTATTCGGGATACGGGTCGACGTCGACCTCGTCCTCAGGCTCGGGCATCGGTAGCTCGAGCGGCTCAAGTGAAGTGATCGTCATAGCTACTCCTCTGGGCATTTGAAGCCCGGTTCGGGGTCGAGGATGCAGTCGACGCGGTACGCGATCATCTCCGTCGCGTCGAAGAGCGCGTCATCGAGCTCGTCGGTGATGGTGCCGATGATCTTGGTGACCTCTCTTGCCGAGCTTGCGTCCTTAAGGCTCGTGAGCGCCCCAATGAGCTCGAGTGAAGCTTCGGGATTTGCGAGATACGCCGCAAGCACTTCTTCTTGCCAGTTTGTGACGTAGCTCTGGCAGAGCTCGTCGATGTCGGCGTTCGGCGTCTGCTCCGCCTGGTGCGCGATGCCGCGTGCGATGTCAGTCAAAGTCTTCATTCGTTACTCCATGATCCAGTGATGAGCGCTCCAGCGATGACGGCTAGCGCACCGAAGAAGGTGATGAGCGTCCAGATGCGTCCGGGGCGCTCGCACGAAAAAGGCTCGACGTTCTGCCGAGCCTGCCTTGCTGCGCGCCGCTGTTTGAGCGGTCGCTTTGGGGTTTTACGTTTCATGTCGAAATCCGGTGGAATGTGGTCAATCGTCTTGACTGGGTCTGAGTAGCTCATTGGATAACCTTGAAAATCCCGCGTTGAAAAGCTTTGTAGACTGCTTCTGCGGCAGTTCTCGCGCAAAGCACGCTCATCATTTCTTCGTGGTAGTACTTGACGGTCGTTATCGCGATGCCCATCTTTTCGGCGATTTCGCGTCGTCTGAGACCTTTCGCGACGAGCGTGAGGTACTCGATTTCGCGCGGTCTCAGGTTTTTGCGCGGTTCTGCCTTCATTCGAGCACCTCTCCCTCGTCTTCGTCATCTTCGTCCTCGTCCTCGTCCTCGTCCTCGTCTTCTTCGTCAGGGTCGGGGCCGCACCAGCGTTCGTAGTCGTCGGGTCCGCATCCATCGGGGTAGTTCCAAGCCATTTTTGTCTCCTAGTCAAAAATCCAGTGGTAGAGGGTGGCCGCAACCATGGCCGGCAAGATCACCAGGCCGAAGAACCCGATCAGTCCTTCGAGGCCCTCGATGAGGGAGCCGACGAAGCCGGGGCGATGAGGCTCAGTGCCGTCCGTGCCGAAGTAGGTGCGACGTGCGAGACCGTCAAGGTAAGAGATAAAGCGCTTCATGACGCCTCCGAAAAAAAGAAAAGACATTCAGACGCCCTCGCTCGGAAGAACTGCCGGCTCGTGATGGCACGGGCAAGGGCGCGTGAATGTCCTTTTTGTTGGTTGTGGGTGAGGGAGCCGGGGTGAACGCAAAAGCCTCTCGCCTGCAGATGCCCCGGCTTTGGGATCTGGCCTAGTGAGCCGCCAGATCGGCACATATCTGCGTCATGCCGTTGCCCTCGTAGCCTTTTACGGAAGTGCCTGGATGAAGCACTGGATGTTCTTCGCGACCGCCTCGTACTTGTCAGGCGTGCGCACTTTCGACAGTACATAGGGGTCTGTGAACATGTAGAAGCTGAGCGCAGCGGCGAACGCTCTGCACTCAACGCTGAGCCTGCAGATGTCCTCTGCGGTCGGCTTCTTAATGCCGAGTCCGAGGAAGTACCCGGCGGCGAAGGTCTCGAAGTCTTTGATTTTTTGCATGATGTTCAGGCAATAAAAAAGCCCCCGGCGTGTGCCGAGGGCTAAGAAAAGCAAAGCCCCGGGCAGATGCCAACGGGGCTGTCGCTAAATTTTCTCGTTGATGCCTAACTGCTTAAGAATTTTGTTAGCTAGGTATCGAGAGTTGATGCCATGATCCACTGTGGTTTGCTTGTCTCCACATCGCCAAATTTCGTGATCGCCTTTCCCTTTGCGGACAAGGTAAGCATTGTGTTTGTCAAAGATCAGTAGCAGTTGCTTGTAGAAACCATTCATTTTTTATGGAAGAGCGGCCACTAGAGTCATATTGGGGCGAATAGACTGGTTGATCGTAGCGGTCTTGAAGGCTTCTTCCATGGCCAGCTCGCAGCACTCTTCAACCTTCTTTTGAAGTTCTTCAAAAGTCTCCCCTTCGGTCACGATGCCGAGATAAGGTTGAAAGTCGTTGCATTCAGCGACAAGCATCTTGCTTTCCTCGTCATAGACGACGAACACCCTGATTTTGAGTGGAAGGCCCAAGCGTGCGGCAATCTTCCACCCCGGGAAGCCAACACGGTACGCAAACATTAAAGTCTCCTTCAAGTGATGTTTGGCTTGGGTGGGTTAGGCCCAAGAGGTAGCTTCATCTTACCTGCTAAAGGCGCAAGTGTAAACCGCGCAGCCGTCCTTTCTTGTGAAAGCTGGTTCAAGCGTCCTCACCAGTCGACGACTCGGTATTCGTGGAAAAAAGAGGCAAGGGCGCTTGAATCGGCTCCCTCCTTTGGTTGTAAGCTAAAGACGTCGGGATCTAGCAGTTTCGACGTTTGTTTAACCAACTCCCAAAGGAGGGAATATGGAAGTTAAAGAAGTGAAATTCACGCCTGATCAGGCGTTGCAAATCATCCTGAAAGGGATGGAGACAGGGCAGATCAAGCTGCCGTTTAACGGCACGATCAAAGCAGAAGAGATGACTGCTATCGCGAAGAACGCCATTGCACGTCGCCAGCACACGCCCGAGACGGACTTTTACAGCCTTACTTATGAGCTTGCGCATTCTGCACGCCTTGACTCGCTGTACTTGCTCTGCATGTTCGGGGCGTTGACGCGCGGCCTGACGGATAAGGAAGTTCAGAACTTGAACCACTTGTTCGACCGCTTCATGTATTGATCATTCCTTTCTCCAGATAGAGATCGATTCGATCTCGTTATCTTTCGTGAACCCGGTGATTCGTTCGCCGGGCTTCACGAATATCCCGCAGCTCAAAATGGACTCCCGAACGTCATCACCGAGAACGCGGATTTGATTGACTAGCTTTCGCTCAATCTCTCGTAGCTCGCCTAAGTCCTCGGGACGCGGACGTCCGTCCTTTTGCGCCTCTGCAATGAAGCGCAGTCGGTTTGTTGCGTCAACGGTGACGCTGTGATCGTAGGTCATGGTTATCTCCAGAAAGTTGGTCAAAGCACCCTCCCCGTTGTGGATCCCTGTCGGTATGGGCAGGCAAGGGCGCTTGAATCGGCTTTCAATCGAGACGCGGTTGCGCATCGTCTGCGCTCTGGCCGCTCGGGGCTTTGCCCTCTGCTTCGTTTCAGCTGTTCTCGATCTAGCTCGTGGGGCGAGCTTGCGTCGCTTTCAGGTGGTCCCCATCCCAACCGCACTGGAAGATACCCTCCAGCCGTCCGCTCACTTTTCATGCGCGACCTTTGCGACTACCGTTCTGAGCTGTACTGCGCGTCGCTAGACCCTTCTAGCCAAAGCTACAGCCGCTTCTCAGGCGGTCCCCGACACAGCTAAGTGCCGAGATTCGGACATCGCTGCAGTCCCTTTCTCTCGCTCCGTGCCGCCGCCGAGGCTCCTTGCTCGGGAGGGCGGGGTTTCGTCCGCGGGAGGGGGCGCTGTAGCGCGCCGAGATTCGATGCCCTTCCCATCGATGCCTTGCCTTGCGACTTGGGTACCAAGCGGAACGCAATGCGTTCCACATTTGGTACTGTCATAGTACCACAGGGGTACCAGTGGTGGTAGCGTAAGGTTACCAAAAATGGCGAGAAAGTTGACGTGGATCAAATGCTGTTTTGACGGACAAAAAAATCCCGCACAAGGCGGGATTGGGCGGAGCGAATTGTTATCGCGCGTTAGAGTTCGCGCACATTGAAGCAAAGAACGGCTCTGCCGACGATTTCAATTGTTTCGCATGACTCAAGTTGAATCGGTCTGTATTTGGGGTTGTCAGAAATTAGCTCAACCTTACCACCGGGGTGAATCTGAACGCGCTTGATGAAGATGGAGTTCGAGTACTGGATAGCGTACAGGCCGTCTGCGACGAAGCGATTCTGAGACGTATCGACAATTACAAAGTCGCCGCGTCTGATGCCCGGTTCCATACTGTCGCCGTCAGCTGTGATGATATGAAGCGTCTGGAAGTTCAGCGATGATGCGGACTTAGAAAGCAGCCACTGCTTGGTGACTCGGAGCATCTGGACTAGTTGAATAGTCTGTGTGAATTCACCGCCATAACCGCAGGAACCCTTAACGTCAAGGACCGGAATGGACACAACGTCTTCATCCAGTTCAAGCGTCTGCGGACGCGTCAAAACGGTGTCGCCAAACTTAAGGAAAGCTGGCGTGACGCGAAAGAACTCCGACAACGCCTCTAGGTTTTCATCGGATGGCATCTGAATGCCAGACAGCCACTTGCCGATTGTTACGTGACTTGCACCAATGCGGCGGCCTAGCTCGCGCATTGAAATTTGCCGCTCTGCTAACAGAGCTTTTAGGCGTTCAGGGAATGACATAAGGCCTCCTTTGGTACTCAGATAGTACCAATAAACGGACCGCCTTAGGATACCACATGATTACCAACTATGGTACTATATCGGTACCATTAATTTTGTATGGGTACCACATGAAGAAAGTTTCTGTTCGAGATGCCATCTCTCGATACGGCACTCAGCAAAAACTCGCCGACGATCTTGGGATTTCCCGCCAGACTGTCAAGCGGTGGGTTTCCAAGAACTCTGTCACGCGGAACTACCTTGCTCCTTTTTGCCGTCTGACTGGTTGTAAGCCGGAGGAAGTCAGTCAGTTTGCCGCTGACGTTTTGCAAATGATCAAAACCAGTCGATGAGGTTTTGAATGAGTTACGAGGCTATGCATAAAGTCCGCGCGTCGGGATTGTCCGATCGCACTCAGGTCGATGTGCTGGAAGCCCTTGCGTTTTTCCAAAATCCGGAAACGGGGGCTTGTTACCCGTCGACCGAGAAAATTGCGCGAATTTCTCGCGTGAACGATCGTCTTGTTCGCACGACGTTAAAAGTTTTGCACGATCTTGGCTACGTGTCGTCAACTCAGGCGCCTGGTCAAATGCGTTACTTCACCTTGCATTTGAACAGGCTGCCAACGGCAGACCCCCTGAAGAAAAGCGAACCCCTGCAAGATTCGACTCCCCCTGACAAAAGTACACCCCTGAAGGAAAGTACACCCCTGAAGGAAAGTGCATGGGAGGGGTGTAGGAAAGTGCAGGGGACCCCTGTAGAAAAATGCAGTTCACCCCTGTATGAAACTACACCCGAACAAGTAAATGAACAAGTAATTAAACAAGTAAAGGGAACAAGTAATAGCTTGCCCGCGCAAGCGCCGTGGGAAACCGACCATCTTACCAACGACGGTAAAAAGGTCGAAAAGCCGAAGGCGACAAGAGCCAAGCCAAAGACAAGCTGCCCATTCTCTCCTGACGATCCCATCCCGCCTGAATACCTTGAGTACGCACAAGCAAAGCATCCAAGCATCAACGCTCAGACGGAGTTCACCAAGTTTGTCAACTTCCACATCTCGAAGGACAACAAGTTCAGCAATTGGCTGGCCGCCTGGAGAACGTGGGCGACGAAAGCAGAAGAGTTCGCCAAGAGCAGACCGCAGAGCCAAAACCAGACCTTCCCGTTTGGAAAGCCTACAGACCCTCAATACGGCATCGGGGTTTGTGAACGACCAAAGGTTCTACCTAGAGAGTACACGCCAGAAGAATCACGACGAGCCAGAGAAGAAGCAATGAAGATCTGGAACTCGTAAGGACGCATGATGACAGAACAAAAACTAACTTCACTGACTGAAATCCTCGAGCGTGTGAGCCGCATCCGCGCAGAGAAGGCCTCCACCGTCACCACCCAAAAGACCGAGGTCGATCCGGAACTTGTGCAGGAGATCGAGAAGATGCGCTCTGAGTTCGAGCGTGACGGCATCGAGTACACGGAAGGCGCACTCATCGGTATGGCTGAATGCCGCGTGCTCAAGCGTCGCTACGACGAGAAGGCCGCCGAACGTTTCGCCCAGATCGCAGCCATCCCGCAGCGCTTCGCCAAAGCAAGCCTCTCGGACTTTGATCCTTTTGATGACGTTCAGCAGAACGCCTTCCTGCGGATCTGCCATTGGGCTAAGGCTGTTCGTGAAGGAGAAACCCCGTGGCTTGTTATCTCTGGCACGTGGGGGACCGGCAAAAGCCATCTCGCCTGCGCCGCTCTCAACAGCTTGCGCGAGTCCAAGGGTTTGACCGTTCGTTTTGTTGCAACGATGGACTTGGTTCGAGCCGTCCAGGGGACTTACGGGAACCAGAAGGCGACGACGAGCGAAGCCGAGATCACAGCAGAACTCGCCCGACTGGATGTTCTTTGTCTAGACGACATCGCCGCCGATCCGTCTTCCTTTGAAGCCAAGCTGCTTGCTCGCATCCTCGATGCCAGATACCGCAACGACAAGCCCACCGTCTTGGTGACAAATCTCGGCATCGAGGAGACCAACGGTCAGCCGAGCAAGTTCGACCAGTATGTCGGTGATCTGGTCGCCTCACGAACCCGTCAGTGCGCGGACTTCGTAGAGATCAAAACGACCGACTTCCGTCGCGGCCTCCGCGACCGCATCAACGCCCGCAAGGCACTTGAACTTAACTGAGGAGGTGTTCTGATGCCGTTATTCAACAGTTGGTCATACACCTTCCTGTGCCTCGCCGTAGCGCTCATTGCAATCAATCAGTTCCTGCTGGCGAGCAGGTTGGAGCGAATGCAAAACCAAATCCTTGATGTTTTGATGCAGATTCTTGCGTCTGTCAAAAGAGGTGAGTCGGTAATGAGCATGAGAAATTGTGTCTCGTGGTCCCGGTCCAGTAGGGCATCCAACGGAAAGGATTCTTTGAATTCGGACGGTGACGGGGAGGCCCACAAATGAACCTGATATTCGGAAATTTCGTGGTCGGAACCTCGGTAATTAATCGGTTTTGCCAGCTTGATTCCTTCGATCGTTATGGATTTCAAACGAACCGGGAAATCTCCGCGTTCAAACAAAAGACAAATTCCGGTTTTCCCGTCATGTGTGCGAGAGGCCGACACGCGCTTTATTCGGGGGCCTTTCATGTAGATGCGCCAGATTTCTACAAACATCAGGACGGTTCCGGTGAATGCAGCGATAAGCGAAAAGAAAAAATTAGCAACGTCCATTGAGTTTCTCCGTGGTTTGGTTGAAAGGATGTGCTGGGGAGCACTGATCAATCATTCCACGGAGACCGATAAAAGGGAAGAGGAGTTTGTTAAATGACGAATGGAGTAATCCACGACTCCGACTGCGCAGTGCACAACGAGCCCGCTTATCCGGCAGGCCCGTGTGACTGCGGAGCGCTAGCTAAACATGAGCGTCGATACGCAACATGGCTTTATCAGCTGGGTTGTAAAACGGCCTTACGCCTTCGAAACAGGATTGCGTCACCTCTATGGCGGAAATCTTCGACAGCGAAAACAGGTGCCATGCGGGCACTGTCCCGCTATTGCTTGTACCTGCTGTTTGGTAGCCGCGCAGTGCGGGCTTGCCTGCAGTCGTCACGCCAAGAAGAAAAGGCTCGACGACACGATGGTGACCATCGTATGTGAATTTGACAACACGTCTGTTGTCGATGGCGAATGTTAGGTCGTCGTAGACGGACATAACGAATCCTCCGTGGTTTGGTTGAACAAAGCAGAACTTCTCAGGGCCCTGCATGTCAATCATCCCACGGGGAACCAGATAGGTAAAGGGAAGGAAATGGACGAAATCGAATGCCTTATAGGGAGCGTCCTGCTTTTCGCGATGCTCGTCGCGTGGGTTTTCGAGGGCGACTGGTTCGATGACTGATGAGGAAATATCCATGAGAAAAAAGCATCTACGCGTCGTCCTACCGTGGCCGGCACATGGACTCTCGCCGAATGCGCGCTGCCACTGGGCCATCAAGCGCAAGCTCGTAGCGGCTGCTAGGCGCGTCGCTTTTGCCGCCGCATACAGCAAAGCAGAGGGCCGTCGGGCCGTGCCGGATGGGAGCATCGGATATCGATGCACGTTCTTCCCGCCTGACCGACGGGCGCGCGACGAGGACAACTTGATCGCGTCGCTCAAGTCTTCACTCGACGGCATCGCTCAGGCACTGCGCATCGATGACAGGTGCTTCCACCTGCTCGAGCCCGCAGTCCGAGAGCCTGACCGTCCCCACGGCCGCGTGGAGATCGATCTCTTTTGGAGAGAGGAACACTGATGAATGACCAAAAACAAAAACTCGGAGTCTCTGGATTCCTCCCGCCAGTGGCGTCAGCTTGCCTTGTTCGAGCTGCCGCCGACGCGCGACGAGTCGCGTGGGACAACTCGCTCAGGCGAGCAAAGATCATCGATGCCGCAATCCGAAAGGTCAAGCTCGAATATCCACGCTACTTCCGAGCACCGGATGACTGTAGCTGTGAACGACAACGGACGGGCAATTGGCGAGGATCATGTGAACGCTCGCTATTTGAACGCTGACGTAGAGCATGCGCGTCAGTTGCGGGCGCAGGGGTATACCTATCGGCAGATAAGCCAGATGCTTGATATGCCGATCAGAACGCTTCGGGACTATCTCTCTGGGCGTCGTCGATGTCAGTCTGTTGCGGGGTGGAAAACGTTTTTAAGGAGGTGGTGAGAATGCTGAATGCGAGACAGCAGGCGTTCGTCAATGAATATGCGAGAGGAGGCTTCAAGAATGCGTCTGAGGCCGCTGTGAAGGCAGGATATAGCGCCAAAACGGCCGACAGAATCGCCAGCAGGCTGTTGAAAAATGTTGAGGTCAGAGACGCTGTGGAGGCTCTTCGCCAACCGGCAAAGGAGGAGGCGATCGTCGATGCGGCATTCGTCTTCTCAGAGCTCAAGGAGCTTGCCAAGTGTTGTGCGCGACGAGTCCCGAAGCTCGACATCGTTGGGGAACCGCGTCTCGACTTAGACGGAAACCCGATTCTCGTTCCCGTCGACGCTGCGGGCGCGAATGCCGCGCTCAAGACACTCTCCCAGTGCCTTGGCATGGGCCGCGAACAGGTCGACAAGGATCAGACCATTCAGACGCTCTCAGAAACTCTCCAGGACCTTCTGCGCAAATGACAATGACAACGCCTAAGTTTGACCTCACTACGAAAGCCGGCATCGGCAAGGCCATGACGTATCTGGCCGCTGAGTGCTCCTCGGATCCTCTGCGCTTCGTGCAGGTTGCTTTCCCATGGGGCAAAGATTCCCTCGAGGGCATGGCCGGTCCCGACAAGTGGCAGACCTCAATCCTGACAGACATGAGAGACAAGCTACAGTCTGGCGAGGCTTGGGAGCACGTCATGCAGTACGCGGTGGCTGCAGGTCACGGCGTTGGCAAGTCTGGCCTTGTCGCTTGGATCATTCTATGGGGCCTCTGCACGTTCCCGGATACTCGAATCGTCGTGACTGCTAACACCGAGAACCAGCTTCGTACCAAGACGTTCGCAGAAGTGGCGAAGTGGCACAACCTCTGCATCTTCAAGGATTGGTTCTCAGTGTCGGCTATGTCCGTTGCATGCAAGCAGCCGGGCCACGATAAGACATGGCGTGCTGACGCTATCCCGTGGTCAGAGACTAAGCCTGAAGGCTTCGCCGGCTTGCATAACAAGAAGCGCCGCATCATCGTGATCTTCGACGAAGCATCGGCTATTGCTGATTGCATCTGGGAGGTCACGGAAGGCGCTCTGACTGACAGCGAGACGCAGATCTTTTGGTTTGCGTTCGGGAACCCGACGCGCTCGACCGGGCGCTTCTATGAGTGCTTCAATCGCTTCCGTCACCGTTGGAATAATCGACACGTCGACGGCCGCGACGCCGCCATGACGGACAAGAAAAAGATTGCTGAATGGCTCGCGGACTATGGCGAGGACTCTGACTTCTTCCGCGTTCGTGTCCGAGGAGAGTTCCCGAATAGCTCGAGCATGCAGTTCATTCCTCGTGACATCGTCCAGGCCGCCATGGAGCGACCTATGGGCGTCGTCAACTATGCGCAGACGGTAGCGATCATCGGCGTTGACGTGGCGCGCTTCGGTGATGACGCGTCGGTGATTTGGACGCGCTTCGCTCTTGACGGGCGCTCCATCGCAAAGCAGAAGTTCCACGGCCTAGACGGGCACGAGCTCGGAGCCAAGGTGGCTGAGCACTTCAACCACTTGCGAAAGCTCGGCGTTCGCAAGATCGTCATCAATGTCGACACCGGCGGCGTCGGTGCCTCGCCTGTTGACTGGCTCCGACACAACGGCTATCCGGTCAACGCAATCAACTTCGGCTCTGGCGCTACGAATACACAGCGCTACAAGAATCTCCGTGCTGAGATGTGGGGACGCATGAAAGAGTGGATCGCGCAGGGTGGCTGCTTGCCGCAGGACTCTGATCTTGAGACTGACCTGACGGGCGTCGAATACGGCTACACCCCAACGAATCAAATCCTGCTCGAGAAGAAAGAGGACATGAAAAAGCGCGGCATGGCGTCGCCGGACAATGCCGATGCGTTGGCCCTGACCTTCGCAGTTCGCATGAATGAATACTGCGACAACCCGACGCCCCCGGTTGGGCGTCGACGCCAAGCGATCAGGAGCAGAGATCCGTATCGTTAATATGGAAGTATGACCCTATAGAACAAAAACATTGTCGCTAACGATAGCAACACTATGATCGAGGCGCAAATACATGTGAGTTTGGAGTTCAATTCTTTTGTCGAAGGAGCACCTATAAAAAGGTATGCGGCGTTAATCCAAAACCAAATGATTCCTAAAGAAAATGCTACATCACCAAAAGAAAATAAAAAGAACTTCTGACTATATGCTCCATTTGAGACCGCAATGCCAATGCAAATGATTAGACCTGATATGTTTGAAGCGGCCAATAAAATTGCATGCGATCTTAATCTTTTGACCTCTTCCTTAAGCCGGTTGATTTCTTGCCTCTCTTTGCTTTCGTTCGAAGGATCGTCGTAGTAGAGCATGATCAGTGCGCGTGTGGTGAGGTTGCTGAGGGAGGATGTATCCATTACAGGAGCATCCGATGACCATAAGTATCCAACGAATCACCTGCCGAGAGGCTTGGGAAAATCCCGCGTGGCCGAAGATCGTAAAGGAGTACGGAGAGGACGTGCGATATCCGGACCTCGAGCCTGACCCTGACTATCAAGAGTATCTGTGGCTTGAGATCAAGGGGACGCTGCACAGTGTCGGCGCTTTTGACGGTGACCGCCTGGTCGGCTTCGTCAACTACGTCACGACAACCATTCCGCACTTCAAGGCCAAAAGGCTTGCGTCGTCGGAGTCTCTGTGGGTCGACCTCGATTACCGAAAGGGTGGCGTCGGTCGGGCCCTGATTGAGGCTGCAGAGCGCTTCGCCAAGGAAGACGGGTGCTACGGCTTCTACTGGGGTGTGAAAAAGGGGACGCGTGCCGAAAAGCTTTTTGAGAAGGTCGCGACGCCCATGAACACGCTCTTCTGGAAAAAGCTATGAGTGCCCTTTCGATTGTGTCAGACCTACCGGCTTGCTCTCCAGAGGATCTCGACGAAACGATGAGGATGCGTGCTGTCGTCGCAGAGATGCCGCAGTACGACTTCCCGACCGAGCACTTCTTTCATGGTGGCATGTACGTCCGAACGGTCAAGATGCCGGCCAGTTCCATTCTGTGCGGCGCAGTCATCAAGGTGCCGACGCTCGTCACCGTTGCTGGTGACTGCATCGTCAAGGTCGGTGAGGATGCCCGAGAAATCGTTGGCTATGCCGTGCTTCGCGGAGCACCGGGCAGATCGCAAATCTTCATCGCGCGGTCCGAGACGTACATCACGATGTCCTTCCCCTCAAAAGCCAAAACGCTTGAGGAGGCGGAGGAGGAATTTACGGACGAATACGAACAACTCATGTCTAGGAGGACTTCATGTCAGGTGGAACCGTAGGTGCTTACATTGTTGGCGGTGCAATCGCGGCGGCTAGTGCTGCCGCCTCCGTCTATTCGAGCAACAAGCAGGCGAAGGCCCAAGAGGCCGCGTCCAAGCGCGCCGAGCAGCAGGCAAAGGAGCAGGCCGCACAGCAGCGCCAACAGCAGCGCAAGCAGGGGGGACAGTCGGCAGACGTAGGCTCGATCCTCGATCAGAACACGAATGCGGGTCTGTCAGGCGGCTCCACGCTCCTCACAGGTGCGGGTGGCGTCGGAGATCTGAACCTTGGTGCCGGCGGCAAGTTGGGGTAAGCCATGAAGGATAAGGACCTGCGTGAGCGTGTCCTTCGCAGGTGGGAGCGCCTGAAGGTAGAGCGTGAGCCATACGTCTCACAGTGGCTCGAGATCAGTCGCCACATTACGCCTGCGTCAGGCCGCTTCCTGGATACGAAGTCTCGCAAGAACGAGGCTCGCGATCGTTGGAACAAGATTTACGACAGTACGGCGGTCCGTGCCGCCAACATTCTGCAGGCAGGCTTGATGTCCGGCATGACTGATCCGTCCAGTCAGTGGTTTGCACTGACCACGGGTTCTGCGAAGCTCGATGAGTCTCATGCGGTGAAGGTCTGGCTCGATGATGTACAGCGCATCATGGAGATGTCTTTTACTCAGACGAACATCTATCAGGCTCTACAGCACATTTGGCGAGAGATCGGCGTGTACGGCATCGGGGCCTTTGTCATCGTCGAGGACCCTGTTTACAGCTTTGTGGCGCATCCTCTCGTTTGTGGTGAATATTGTGTCGGCTGTGACTTCCGCGGTCGTCCTGACTCGCTCTATCGACGTTTTACGATGACTGCGGGGCAGCTTGTCTCCCGCTATGGCCGGAGCAAGGTGTCTCGTGCCGTCCTGACTGCTTACGACGATGGGCAGGTTGACACTCCGTATGTTTGCATTCATGCGATCGAGCCGCGCTTTGATCGTGATCCGACCAAGTTGGACAACCGGAACATGCGGTGGCGGTCCGTCGTCATTCAGGTCGATGCTGACGATGAGGGCCCTGGCGTTCTTGATGAGTCTGGTTATCGTGACTTCCCGGCTGTCGTCGGCCGTTGGGGTGCTTCGGCCTCTGACGTGTACTCAGAAGAGTCGCCCGGCATGACGGCCATCGGCGACGTGCTACAGCTCGGTCATCATCAGGTGCAGAAGGGCAATGCTATCGACTACATGGTCAATCCGCCGCTCATCATGCCGTCTGATGCTCGAGACAATGAAGTCGACTTTCTCCCTGGTGGCAGGAGCTACATCGATAACCCGTCGTCCGGTGCTCAGGTGCAGCCTGCTTTTGCTGTGAACCTGCCGCTCGGTGACTTGCGAGAGGACATTGCTGACGTCCGCAACAGGATCAACCAAGCATTTAACGTCGACCTTTTCATGATGATCGCCAACTCGGGCCGTGGTCAGATGACTGCGACAGAGGTTGCCGAACGTCATGAGGAGAAGTTGATGATGCTTGGCCCAGTCCTCTCTCGTCTCAATGAGGAAGTGCTCCGACCGCTCATCGAGCGTTGCTTTGACATTCTCTCCAGACAGGGGCAGCTACCGCCTCCGCCGGATGAGCTCCGCGGTCAGAAGCTGTCGGTTGAATACACGTCGATGCTAGCTCGTTCCCAGCGTGCGATTCGTGCCAACTCCCTCGACAACTTCCTGACTCGCATTTCTAACGTCGCTCAGTTCAATCCGAATGTGATGCAGAAGATCAACCCGTTCAATCTGGTTGATGAGTATGCGGACTATTTCTCTGTTGCTCCGTCCGTTGTCGTTCCAACCGATGAGGCGCAGGCGGCGATTGAACAGCAACAGCAGGCCCAGCAACAGCAGGCGCAGGCCGAACAGATGCAACAGTCTGCCGACGCTCTGGCGAAGCTCGGCCGCGTTCCGTCCGACGATTCCACGATGGCCGGTCAGGCCGTCAAGGGACTTGCGGCAATGGCACAGCAGTAAGTGCGCGTGTGAAGTATGACGACTGACATCATGACACCTGAGCGCGATCCCTTCCGCAGGGAGGAGGTCGAGGTTCGAGAAGAGGAAAGGATCAGGCTGCAGAAGATCGCCAATGCGCTGAAGGCCGTACTGGCCACGCGCGACGGACGCATCGTTCTGTGGCAGCTCCTTTCTGACACGGGCATCTACCGAAACAGTTTTGATCGAGATTTGGCGGTAATGGCTTTCAATGAGGGCCAGCGCAACGTCGGCCTAAGACTCCTCGATCGAATCATGTCGGTGGATGCGAATGCTTACAGGTTAATGCAGGACGAAGCGAATGGAAGCGACTGAACAGACTCCGACCGGCGGAGAGGGCACTGCGCCCGCTCCTGCCGCACAGGAGTCCGACACGAATGCCGGCACTTTGCTGACGTCTGCCGAAAGCAACGAAGGTAAGCAGCAGGCCGAGCCGCAGGAAGGCGGTGACGGTGGAGCTGGTGAAGCCGGGGCCGAAGGGCAGACCGAAGGCGAAGAGGGTGCCGAGAAAGAGGAGGGCGAAGGCGAGAAGCAGGGCGCTCCAGAGAAGTACGAGGACTTCAAGATGCCTGAAGGTACCGAGCTCGATGCGGAAGTCGGCGCGGCCTTCCAAGGTGTGGCGAAGGAGCTCAATCTCAGTCAGGAACAGGCCCAAGGCTTTCTTGACAAGATGGCCCCCGTGCTTCAGAAGCGCTCGGCTGACCGTATCGCGGCGATCTCGAATGAGTGGATGGAGCAGTCGAAAGCTGACAAGGAGTTCGGCGGCCAGAAGCTCATGCAGTCGCTTTCCGACATAGCTCGCCTGCGCGACACCTTCGCTCGAAACGCTGACGGCAGTATCGACGCGGACATTCAGGAGTTCCTAAGCTCCCCGATGGGCAACCATCCGGGCGCTTTGCGACTGCTGAGCCGCATTGGTCGCGCTTTCGGCGAGGCGAAGTACCCCGGTGGCGGATCTGCCGAAGACGGACGATATACCGCCGAGCAGTTTTACCAAGACGCAATGAAAGGAGGCAAGTAAATGCCGAATGTTGTGACTGACTCGAATCCGATCACTCTGGCGGACTTCGAAGGTCTTACTAGCGATAAGCCGGTGCGCCAGCTTATCCATACGATCCGCGACTACAGCGGCTTCTTTGATCAGGCCGTGATCCAGCGCGGCAATGACGGCTTCGGTGACCGCGGCAAGGTCGTGACGTCCTACCCTGAAGGCCAGGTGCGTGCATTCAACGAGGGTTGGGATGCTGAGCGCGTTACGGGCGCTGACGTGCGCTACGCGGCCGCAATGGTTCGCTCCCGCTCCGAAGTGGACAAGTCCCTTCTCGACACCCGCAAGGCCAATGAGCGTGCCGCCTTCCGTCTTCGCACGGATGAAGGTTTCATGCGCGGCCTCTCCCGCTCTGTCCTCAAGAAGGTCCTCTACGGCGACAGCAACCTCGAAAGCCGCGATCCGAACGGGATTCTCAACATCGTCACGCTTCAGAACGAAGCGTTTGCCGATCGAATCATCGATGCAAAGGGTACGACCGAAAACAAGCAGACGGACATCCTTCTGATCAACTGGGATCCTGCTTCGACGTATCTGTTCTATCCGGAGAACGGTTCCAACGCCGGCCTCTCTGTGGAGAACATGGGCGAACAGTACGCGTTTGACGCCAACGGCAAGCGCTTCCGTGCAGAAATTACGGAATTTGCTTGGGATATTGGCGTTGCCATGTACGATCCGCAGCGCGTCGTTCGCATTGCCAACATTGATTCCACGAAGCTCACGAAGAAGAACACGACGGGTCCGGACCTTCTCGACCTTATGATCGACGCTCTCGAGCGCTTGCCCGACGAGCAGCAGGGTCGTGTCGCCTTCTACATGAACGACAACACCCGTAGCTTCCTGGCTCGCCAGATCCTGAACAAGGACAACGTTCTTCTTTCTCAGGATGAGGTCGCAGGTCGCAAGTGCATGACGTTCCGCGGCGTGCCGATTCATCGACTTGGGACGGACATCATGCCCAACACGGGCAAGATTCTCAAGTAAAGGAGAGGAAAGATGATGGATATTAAGCTCGCGTTCTGCGAGAAGAAGGCGGCTACCACTGCTATCACTTCTGATGTGATCGACTTCCTTCAGAAGGCTCCGACGACCGGTCTGAATGATCGACCGCTCTATGTGGTCTGCAAGTTCCCGACGGCTCTCGCCGGAACCTCTATCGTGATTGCGATCGAGGACTCTGACAACAACAGTGATTTCGCTCCGGTGCTTGTGTCCGGTACGTTGAAGCCTGCCGACACGACGAAGGGTCTTGCTCTTCCGATGCCGGTCAAGCATCGCAGATACGTTCGTCTCAAGACGACGCCTACCTCCATTACGGGTGGCACGATGACGGCGTATCTGAGCGACGTGATCGAAGTCCCGACGACGTACAAGGTCGAGGGCATTGAGTTCCTGCCGGGCGCTGCCGCCTGACGCATGAACAGCTGAAAATTCTTTCAGGAGGCGGGGCGGACAAACGTCCCGCTTTTTCTTTATGGCTACTGCTGTTGACATCTGCAACCTTGCGCTCGGCATGCTTGGCGACTCTAGTGATGTGACATCCATCACGCCGCCGGACGGATCGCCTCAGGCCGGTCATTGCGCGAGGTGGTATCCGCTTGCTTTGCGCAAGCTCTATGAGGAGCACGATTGGTCTTTTGCGATCCGGCGTTCCAGAGGCGTCGAGCTCTCAAACGTGGACGAGGATCTCTATGAGTGGAAGCACGGCTTTCTCCTTCCCTCCGACTGTGTGCGTCTACTACGCGTGTCCGAGGTAGGCAAGGAAGGACTGCCGCTTGACTTTGAGGTCGAGCTATATGAGTCGAACTCGGGTCGAGCTGTCTTCACGAATTCGAAGAGCGTCGTGCTGACCTACGTCTCCTATGTGGACACGGCAACGGTCTTCCCGACCTACTTTGTGCAGGCACTGGTGATCCTTCTTGCATCTTTTCTAGTAGGCCCCGTAAAGCGCTCGGACAGTTCGAGCGACGCGGCCATTCGTCTCCTGCAGCAGTATGAAGCTGCGCTTTCTCGAGCCAAAACGGTTGATTCGAAAATGTCTGTTCATCGTCGTCGCGATGAGTGGCCTTTGCCGTCCGGCTTGCGTGCGAGGGTAATCTGATGGCAATCCGAAACTACCAACGCGCTTTCAATGGCGGAGAGGTCTCGCCTGCGATGTATGCACGCATTGACGATGGGAAGTATCAGACTGGCATGGCCCTGTGCAAGAACTTCCTCATCGAGCCGCAAGGGCCTATCGTTACGAGGCCTGGTCTAAAGTACGTCAATCGTACGAAGCACAAGGGCAAGAAGGCTCGCCTCATCCCGTTCAACTTTTCGATCACTCAGACCATGGTGCTTGAGTTTGGTGAGAAGTACGTGCGGTTTCATACACAAGGCCAGACTGTGATGGGTGTCGATGGACAACCATACGAGATCGAGACGCCGTACCTTGAGGCCGATCTCTTTGACATTCACTACGTCCAGTCGGCCGACGTGATGACGCTGGTTCATCCTAACTATCCTCCGAAGGAGCTGCGCCGATACGGCGCGACTGATTGGCGTCTGGTAGACATCAAGTTCGGCTCGTCCCTACCCGCGCCAACCGGGCTTTCTGCTTCACAGACGATCAACAAGAATGTGACGAATCCGACCGATTACAAGAGGACTTACGCTGTGACGGCGTTGCTAGCGGACGGAACCGAGGAGTCTGTTCGATCTTCGTCTGTGACGATCGATTGCAACCCATATGGCGATGGCTCGTACAACACGATCAAGTGGAACGCTGTGACAGGCGCTGGCCTCTATCGCGTCTATCGCGATCAAGGCGGTATTTGGGCGTATGTTGGTCAGACCGATACGACGAAGATCATCGATGAGAACATTACGCCGGACGCATCGATTACGCCTCCGCACTACGATCACGCCTTCTTTTCTTCGAAGGGCATCACGTCGGTTACGGTCAACAACGGCGGTAGCGGGTATGTCTACGACCGCCTCGGCATTGACACAACGAATGTGGCGCTCAAGAGTGGGGGGGACCACATCCGTGACGACAACTGGACAATCACCAGCGTTAATCGCTACGCTGAAATTTGGTGCAGGGTTTATGACGAAACTGGCACAGGCGCGGGCGCAGTTGTTACGCCGGTCGTCAAGCAAACGAAGGGTAGGGATAGTGTCTCGTTCGGAGACGGGAACAGCAAATGGTATGACGTATGCAAGACTGAGATTATAGGCTTCACCGTGACCTCCCCTGGCAGCGGATACTCTAGCCCGCGCATCGAGCTCAGTTATAGCTATGTACATTGGGAGTGTACGGCTAGCGACTGTTGGACGGATACTGCATCGTCGAAGGCGGTTTTTTCAATCGGAGTCGAACCGTCGTCTCTTCGTATCGACGTCAGTGACACGACGGGATGGGGTGCAGAGCTCGTGCCGGCTGTGAAGGACGGACGAATCGAGAGCGTGGTTGTTCGATCGGGCGGTCAAAACTACACATCGCCGAAATTGACGGTCGTGTCTACGGTAGGTAGTGGCGCTTCGCTTTCGGCTGTCGTGGGTCGTTCACCCGATTATCCAGGAGCTGTCTCGTACTTCGAGCAGAGGAGATGGTTTGGGGGGACTCAGAATCGGCCCAATAACTTGTGGGCGACGAGGCCCGGCACAGAGGCAGATATGTCTTACTCGCTGCCGACTCAGTCAGACGACAGAATCGCTGTCAGGGTCGCGGCACGAGAGGCTAACCGGATCCTGCATATTGTGCCTCTTGCTCAACTGATGTTGATGACTGGCGCAGCAGAGTGGCGTGTGTCGCCTCTAAATTCCGACGCCATCACGCCCGATTCGATGTCCGTGCGACCTCAGAGTTATGTTGGTGCGTCGAACGTGCAGCCTCTCGTCATCGGATCGAGCATGATCTACGGTGCTGGCCGTGGCGGTCATCTTCGTGAGCTTGGGTACAACTATGAGGCAGGAGGCTATATCTCCGGTGATGTGTGCCTTCGCGCGCCGCACCTTTTCGATAACTTGACGATCGTCGACCTTGCCTACTCGAAAGCGCCGACTCCGATGGTTTGGGCCGTCTCGTCTTCAGGGAAAATGATTGCCATGACCTACGTTCCCGAACAGCAGGTTGGTGGTTTTTCTACTGTCGAGACCAATGGATCGATTGAGTCAGTGTGCGTCGTCGCGGAGGGAGAAGAGGACATCTGCTACGTCGAGGTACTTCGAACGATCGGTGGGGAGCCCGTACGCTTCGTAGAGCGCATGTCGGAGCGCCAGTACTCTGAGCTAAAGGAGTGCGTCTATGTAGACTGTGCAGGCACGTATCGTGGAGAGGCAAAGAAGGAGATCACGGGACTCACCTGGCTCGAGGGAGAGACTGTGAGCATTCTTGCGGACGGCGCAGTAGAGCCGCCTCAGGCTGTCAAGGACGGGAAGATCACGCTTACCTATCCCGCCAAAGTTGTCCATGTCGGCCTACCGTTCATGGCGGACATGAAGACGCTGCCGGCGGCGATGGCGCTTCAGGATGGTTCCTACGGATCCGGCCACAAGAAGAACGTTCGCGAGGTCTTCTTTCGTGTGGTTAATTCGTCAGGCACTCAGGCGGGTCCGTCGTTCGACAAGCTCTCTGAATACCCGTCTCGTTCGACAGAGTTCGCTGGCAATGTTCCCGAACCGATTACCGACGAGATAGGCTTCCAGATTCAGCCGCGGTGGTCTCAGAGCGGGCAAGTCTGCGTTCGGCAGAAATACCCGTTGCCACTGAGAATCGTGAGCATGACGACGGTGCTCGAGCTCTCGTGATCGTGCGCGTGTAGGGAGATAGGCCCTCTAAGGTGTAGGCATCTTAGAGGGTTTTTCTATGTCTGCTACTCCTGCTCAATTCGGGTACGGGATGCTCATCACGCAGGGCATCGCGAACACCATTACGGCGCTCGGCTCTTTCGGTGTTTCCAAGCATTCGAACGCGGCCGCTCAGGCTCAGGCCAACATTGCCCGCATCAATGCTCAGATGATGGAGCGCCAGTATCAAGCAACTTTGCGTGCGTCCGAGAAGGCGATTGTGTCGAAAACGATGGCGGCCGGGCAGGTCAAGTCTGCTCAGCGTGCGGCGTTGGCTGCAAACGGCATCGCAGTCGGCGAGGGAAGCGCTGCAGAGATGCAGGCGTCCACCGACATCGTCAAGGAGATGGACGTCAACCAGATCAAGTCGAACGCCTTGTCTGAGGCGTGGGGCTACCGGTGGAAGGGCGTCGGCTACGAAGCTCAGGCGCTTCAGGCAGAGGCGCAGAAGGTCAACAAGTGGGACAAGTTCGGTACGACGCTGTTGGGCGGCGCATCTCAAGTGGCCAGCAACTACATGCTCATGAATGCTTCCGGGATGTTTGACACGAGCAAAAGCAGTGGTGGATGGAACTACCCGGACATTGCGTCCAGCTACAAGAAGACGATGATCGGAGGGTACTAAATGCCAATGGTTCCGACTTTTCAGGGCGGCCTGCCTCAGGTGCGGGACTCGGGTAACTCTGGGTTCTCGCCTATCAGCGTGCCTCAGGATCGCACGGACTATGACGCCGTTATGAAGAAGGCGCTCATGCCTGTGCAGGAGTGGGCCAACTCTGCGGTCAAGGCGCTAGACGTTCAGCGCGCCCGTGTCATCAAGGCCGAAAGCGACGATGCCGAGCGCGAGGTGATGAGTGCGATCGACGCGCATCTCAACAATCCAGAGACTGGCTATCTCACAAAGATGGGCCGCAATGCAATGGATGATTACCAGCCCGCAATGGAGGCGATGACTCGTGACGTCAACGCGATTGTCGGCAAGTTGTCTCCGCAAGCACGTGAGGCTGTACAGTCCCGTGTCTATGACCGCATGCAGTCTGCTCAAAGTCAGGCTCAGCGATGGAACGCAAGCCAGACGAGGCACTACCAGATGCAGTCGTCCTCGTCCAAGGTCGAGGCTTTGCAGGCGGACGCTGCGAATCACTATGCGGATCCCGATTATCTCGCGAAGTCGGCGGCCTCTGTCGACATGGAGCTCGACTACCAGGCTCAACTGATGGGCTGGGACGCCGAGACCTTGGCAAATCAGAAGCGTGCGCACATGGATCAGCTGCAGGCAAATCGCTTTTCGGCGTGGGCTCAGGATGATCCTGTAAGTGCTTTTGAGGCGTTGAGGTCAGCTCCAGAAGATTCAATGAGTGCGGACATCCGTCGAAAGCTTGACGACTCTCTTTGGCGTCAGTCAAAAGGGTTGCTCGCAGTTGAGTTGGCGGCAAAGCATCCTCTTACTGGAGACAAGGATGAGCTATGGCGGGCAATTAATTCGGAAAAGACTGGTCTCCCGCTTATTGATGGCCTTTCTCGAGCTCGTCGTGCAGAGCTCTTCACGTCGGTCTGGACGAAGCAAAAGGAGGCTCAATCTGAGTGGCGTCAAGATCTTGCGCTCCGCGAGAAGAACAGTCTTGCGCTTATTGGTGAGACTGGAGTGGATGCAGATATGTTGAGTCTAGAGCAGTATGTTGAGGCGTATGGGGAACCCGAAGGTAAGCGTCGCTATGACCTCTATGAGTCGACCGCCGAGACAGTTGCTGCTATGCATGGATTTCGCAAGATGCCTGTCGATGCAATGAATGCTGTCATTGAAGCTTCGGCTCCTGTCCGCGGTAGCGATGACTATGCTGGCCAGGTAAAGCGTCGCGACGCCCTTATTAAAGCTAGAGACGAAATCACGAAGTCGAGAAAGAACGATCCGATTGCGTATGCGATATCCACCGGTGACTATGACACCAAGGGGATTGATTTTGATGACCTCAATTCGATCGTTGGCCAAGTGACGAAGCGTGCTCAGAATGCTGACTCTATGGCAACAGATTATGGGACGAAAGCAAGGATCTTCAGTTCCGAGGAGGTGTCTCGACTCAAAACAAAGATTGACGGTTTGGGGGCGAGAGACAAGGCTGTCTTTTTGGGGCAGATTGCTGACGCCGCTGGTGAGGCAGGTGTGGGCATTGTGATGCGCCAATTAGGTAACGAATATGCAACGGGATTTTTGCTTTCTGCTGATCCATCAATGCGTGCCAATGGCGTTCCAGAAAACTACTTCCTTGGAAAATCGGGTATTGCCGAAAAGCAGACGAAGGTCGGCATTGTGACTTCGCCTAGCACAGGTATTCCGCTCAAGGTCGAGGCATTGAATGGTCTTATTGACAATCCCGTAGTGCGCGAAAAAGTGGTCGATTCAATCACAGCGGTGGCGGCTGGGAAGGTCATGAACGGAACGAGTTCTGGAGAAGCAATAACGCAGGCGATGATGGAAATCGTCGGAGACATTCAGGAGCACAACGGCTACAAGGTCGCGCTCAAGGGCGGCGTTCGTCTGAGTGATCTGGAGAGTGCTGTGCGAAGCAATGTCCGCAATTTCGAGCGCCTCAAGGGCGTCGTGGCAAAGCTCCCCGACGGCACGCCCCTGACGGGGCAGGAGGTCGCCAAGATCCTGCCGACCGCGCGACTGAGAATGTCCTCGACGGGCGTCGATAACGACTTTGATGTCATCATGGCCAACGGGCAGAAGCTCATTCAGGCCGACGGCTCTCCCTTCACCATTCGCGTTGTGAGCTTTGCAAGATGATTTTTCTGAGAGAGTATTCGGAGGAGCTCCCGACCGCTCCGGTCACATCGCCCGTTCCGCAGGTGACGGTTGAGCCTGTGGAACAGGAGCCGAGCTGGTACACAGGTATGGGCGACGCCATCTGGCAGGGCGCATGCGCAGCCTACCTTGAAAACCAGTCTGCGCTGAAGGGTGTCGTTTCGTCTGCGGGCTTTGGCGACGATGAGTACCGCGCGTGGCTTGACGCGACGGCTGCCGAGAACCGTCGCCTCGTTCGCGACGAGTACACGCCCGATCCAGAGAAAACGAGCGTGGCCGCTCAGGTCCTCTACGGCGTCTCGAACGGTCTGGCGAAGTACGGTATGGCCGCCGCCGTTGGTGCGGCTGCGGGGCCTGCCTCGATCGCTGTGACACCTGTTGTCTTCGGTGCTTCTGTTGGTATCAATGAGACGCAAAAGCTCAAGGACGAGGGCGTTGACGATGAGACTGCGACGAAGGCCGGCATGGTCTCTGGCGCGATGAACGCTTTTTGGGGCGGTGTGCCTGGTGCGTTCGGGCGAAGCATCAAGGCAAAGGTATTGACCGGTGCGAGCCTCGGTGCTTTCACGTCCTATAACGAGATGGGCGCGATTAAAACCGTTCTCGAAAATGCTGACTATTCCAAGCTCGCGTTGAAGTACGATCCGACGGATCCCGTCGGGATGGGCGTCAATGCGCTCGTTGGTGGCCTCATGGGGCCCGTGTCGGCAGGTGCGTCGTGGAAGACTCGCGGCTCGAAGACGGCGAAGCCCGCAGAGGCGGATGCGCCGGAGTTGACAGATGTGGACGTCGAGGATGCTGCACGCTACCGGGCGACGCAGATTGCTGCAGAGGCGAACCTCCCGGTCGATCACGGCAATGCGGAGCAGGTGCGCGAGGCGCATCAGGCGGAGGCGACTGCTCGCGAACAAATCGATGCGGGCAAGCCTGTCCGCATGAGTGAGAAGGCCGTGGCTCCTGAAGTGATTCAAGAGATTCGCGAGAAGTCCCTTGCGAAGTTGGCCGCGCAGTCAAAGCGTGACGGAGCGATCCTGCAGAACCGTGACCGCTCCTCGAAGGAGAGCGTGGCGCAGATGAGAGAGATAGCTGCGCATCCCGACTATCTCCGTGTCTCCATCAGCAACAGTTTGTCCGACGGCGCGCCCGTTGTGACTGATTGGGCGGACATCCCCAACATCCAGCGGGGCACAGCTGTGACGCTCGTGGACGGCACAGGCGTGCGCTACGACAGCCATTACGTCGTAGTGGACGCCGACACGGTAATCACGTCCAACGACATCAACGGTCAGCCGAACAACCTGTACGGAGTCGAGGGCGTGGACGCGGCATATGCTGTTGCTGGTAATGGGCGCGTGACGGCGCTCAATCACGCGTATGACCTTGGCACGGCAGATACGTACAAGAAAGAGCTAATGCTGGACGCGGCACGACATGGCGTGGATCCTGATGTCATTGCGGAGATGCAGAAGCCGATCCTTGTGCGCGTGGTCGACAAGGAAAAGCTACCCGTCGACATTGCCGATAGGACAAACACCCGTACGACTGCCGAGATGAGCATGGTCGAACAGGCAATCAATGATGCGCAACGCATCGACCTGGCATCGCTCAAGTTCACAGAGGACGGAAACGTTTCTCTCGATACGATCTCTCAGTTCGTGCAGCTCATGCCCGCATCTGAGCGCAATCGGTTGGTCGTCAACGGCGTTCCAACGGCAGAAGCAAATGCGCGTTTGGACGCTGCGATTTTTCAGTCTGTGTACAAGACACCTGGCTTGACAGGGCTTCTGGATGCAGGCAAGGCTCCAGCCGGAGTGTCGACCATGTTGCGCGCCTATCGAGCGCTCGCGCCTAAGTTACTCGATCTTGATGGCACTGGCGACCTTGACGTTCGTACCGCCATGGCTGAGGTGCTCAATGAGTTCGTTTCCACACGTGCAAACGGACAGAAGCTGTCCGTGTCAGAGCTTGCCGCTCAGAAGACGACTACACGGTCTCCGATGGCGCAGGCCTACCTCGACTACTTTGCGAAGGTCAACAAGGAGGGCGGAGGTTACAAGCGGATTGTGGATGACATCTCGTCCAGCGCAGTCTTGATCCGGAAGAACCGCGCGATGGCCGAGGCCGACGCTGCGTCTGGCGGCACCTCGATGTTTGGCGACGTAACGACGCTCTCTCAGCTTGATGTGATGCGAGACTTCTCACACCGAACAGGGGTTGAAATCGACGAGGGGCAATTCATCAAGACGGATAGCCTTGCAGGAGCTGTTCAGTTTGAGGCCGAACGGCGTGGGCAAGCTTTGCGAGATGCCATTGACTATGCGATGCGCAAGGAAGGTATGGCTCCTATTTCAGCTCCGAAGCCTTTCAAGTTGGTTGAAGTTGGGCGTGATGGAGATAAAGTTCATCGCGTTTTTGGCCTCGATGGGAAGCCCGATCTTATGGTGATGCCCGAGGGGGTTGATGGTGTTTTGCCGCTTCCGGTACGACTGCAGGAAGGTACGCTTAACGGCGACCACATTCGCAAGCACGAGAAGGAGCTTCAACAGGCTGGTTATTCAAATGTTGAACACGCACTTTACGATGTTGTGAGGAATTGGGCGTGGGTGTCCAAAGGAACGAAGGCTGACAGTTTGCGCATTGTTCGTCCCATTGTTGTTGATGAGAAAGGGCGACTGACCCGTGCTGTAATTCAGGTTGAGTTTCAGAAGGTGGCGGGGGTTTATCGTGTTGGGTCAGTGTTCTATAGCAAGCAACCTATAGAAAAAGAAACCCTGTTGTTTGATCGTCAGACTCACGACCGTGGCCTCCTCTCGTTGCACGAAGGGCAACCCCAGGACTGGCATCCACCCGCGACTTCAGTCGGCAACAACAAGGTTTCTGGAACTGCAGTTCCTAACGAAAGTATCGGTCAGGATCTCGGGGATGTCAAGACATTCAAGTCGGCAGCAGAACAGGAGAAACATGTGAGTGATGCGGCGGTCATCAGAGAGAGCATCGAGCACGTTCGCACCTCTGCCGAAGACGCCGACCTGAAGGCGCTCACTGACCAAGCGCTCATCGTGCTAGAAGATTCTCCCGACATGGTGATCCCGCTTGTGGACGCCAATGGGGATCCCGCATCGATTAGCGCAGCAGAACTGATCGCTCGTGAAGATGCTCGAGCGGCTGAGCTTGAGAAAACGGCGAAGGAAGGCGTTACGACTGCGGTTGCCTGTGCACTTATCAACAATGGGATTTAAAAATGACGGACTTTCGTAAAAAGCAGATGCGCAAAGAGTGCGTCGAACGCGTACAACTTTCTCTCGGGAAAAAGATTACGCCAACAGAAGCATCAGATTTGTTGGCACAGGTGCGGGCGAGAATGGCGGCGCTTCGTCTTAAGGATCCGGTGGCTTGGGATGCTATGTCTAAACAGGCGCGAGTAGATATGGCTGTCAAGGAAGTCCAAGAGGCGATGATGGCAGAGGCGTTGAAGATCAAACAGCGTGCTCGCTTGACTGTGCTCGCGCAGGCCCGCATTGAGAAGAGTATGGCCACTGCACGCAAGCGTGGCTACCACGGCTTCTCGGCGGGCGCGCAAGTCCTGCAGGAAGTTGACCGCTATGTACAGGCGACTCAGTCGGAAGTGGCGTCTGACTTTCTGGTGGCTCTGGAAGGAAAGCAGAAGGGCATCCTCGGCCTGATGGAAGACAAGAGCTTTGCTCGTGACGTTGTGCGAGAGGTCTACGGTCAGGATACGGGTTCCAAGATGGCCAAGGAGGTTGCCGGTGTCTGGGTGTCTATGTCTGATTCCGCCGTCGACCGATTCAATGCCGCCGGCGGAAATCTAGGCAAGATCGAACATTACGTTCCACAGACGCATGACGACGCGAGAATGCGGCAGGCGCATGAAATTTTGAAGGGGGATAGCGCCTTTCAACGATTTCTGCATCAGTTTGGCTACACGTTCAATGATGTCAACCCATACGGAGACAACCAAAAGGCGTGGGTTTCGTATGTCTTTGATCGAATTGACAAGGATCGATATGTGGACTTGAACGGCGAAAAGATGTCCGATGAGGATATCGTCCAGATGCTTTCAAAAGCCTACGACACCATTGTTCAGAACGGCGCGGAAAACTTCGAGATTTCGGCTGTGGCTGGCGAGGGTTTCGGTGGCGGCGCGAGCAGGGCCAATCGTGGAGATCTGCACAGGTCGATTCACTTCAAGGATGCCGAGTCGTTCATCGAATATCAGGAGATGTTCGGTCATGGTTCCTTCTTTGGGAATATGCTCGGCTCCCTGCGCCGTACTGCCAAGGACGCCGCGCTGCTAGAAATGATGGGCCCGAACCCGAACAACATGAACCTGGGCGTCAAGCGCATGTGTCAGGCCGAAGCGGACCAAATGAACGGAAAGAAGCAGGGCGTCCTTGCACCACTCAAGGCAAAGCGAATCGGCGTGTCGAAGCATTTCTACGACTCTGCCTGGTCGGTGCTGAATGGGGAAGCTTCGTCTGTCAGGCCAGACCGTGCCTTTGTTGCCAGTCTCATGGGCGGTGCGCGGAATCTTGAGGTTGTCGGCAAGCTGCAGAGTACTTTCATCAACTCTTTGCCGGACGTGGCAACCTACTTCGTCTCATCAAAGTTGCACAATGTCCCGATGCTCCGAGCGACGGCTAACTTGTGCAAGGCGTGGGGCAGCGAATCAAAGGACATTGCTCGTCGCGCTGGATTGCTGGCTGATGCTCTTGCATCCAACCTCGAACGCTTCGGCCAGAATAATGTCGGCCAGGGATGGACGGGGATGCTTGCCAACGGGATGATGAAACTTTCTCTCCTGGATCAATGGACGAATGGCGTCCGTCAAGCATCCATGATCAACATGATGGGGACGATGTCTCATGTCAGAGAATGGGATTGGAACGTGCTTGAAACTTTTCAAAAATGTCGGCCAGGGATGGACGGGGATGCTTGCCAACGGGATGATGAAACTTTCTCTCCTGGATCAATGGACGAATGGCGTCCGTCAAGCATCCATGATCAACATGATGGGGACGATGTCTCATGTCAGAGAATGGGATTGGAACGTGCTTGAAACTTTTCAAAAAAGACAGCTTGAGCGTCTTGGGGTGACTGAACGAGACTGGAAGCTCTGGCAGGCCGCAGATCCCTATCGCACGCAAAATGGTGCACGAGTCTTGACTCGTCAGGACATTCGAGAGGTCAATCTCGACAAATTGAATGGTGTGAATCCTGATGGTTTGAGTCCAGAAGTTGAGAACCCGTTCACGCAACGAGATGTCGACCACGCGGTTTCAATGTATGTTGCTTTTCTGAGGGATGAGTCTGGCCTAGCTTCACTTGCGCCCGACTTAAGAACCCGCGCGATATCCAACATTGCCGGGGAGCGTGGAACGTTGGGCGGCGAGATTATGCGTTCGGTTATGTTGTTCAAGTCGTTCCCGGTTGGCTTTGTGTTGAGACATTTGGAGCGCGTTTCGGATCTAGCTCAGACAAAAGGTCGGGCGAGTGCGGTTAAGTACGCTGCCGCGGTCGTCGTCGGTTCAACGATCTCTGCGGCTATATCGGTACAGTTAAAACAGCTGATTGCCGGCAGAGATATGCAAGACATGACAGACGACGATTTCTGGTGGCAGGCTCTGTCTGTTGGCGGGGGGGTGTCGTTCCTTTCCGACATGATTATTGCAGGCTTCGACGGTCAGAATGCATACGGGTCTCCCAACGTCTTGAGGTTCTTTGGCCCGGTTGCGGGAACGGTTCTAGATACTTGGGATGTCGCCAAGGCGTCTCTCAATGAAGGGTTGTACGACAAAGACACAAAGGTAGGAGCAAAGGCTTTGCGACTCGCCAGAGGACACATGCCTTTTGTCAATCTTTGGTATACGAAGGCAGTATTCGATCGTGCGATCTATAACGATCTGATGGAGTTCTGTTCTCCTGGCTATACGGCCCGCATGGAGGCATGGGGCTTGAAGAATACGGGGCAAGAGTATTGGTGGGCTCCGACAAAGCTTCAGCCTACACGCATGCCGAAGATGGCGACGAATCCTGATTTGTGATATAGTTTCACCGAAGCGGAGAAATCGAATCTCCGTTTCGGTAGGAGAAAAAGATGAAATTAACAGAGTATGGAAAACTGGTCCGTAAAGCCAGAATTGATGCGGGCATCACCATGCTCACTATGGCAGAGGCTCTGAGCGTTGCTCCGTCGTTTCTCAGTGCGACAGAGGTGGGGAACAAAAAAATCCCAGAGTCTTTTGTGGCAAAGGTGGTTGCGTATTTCCGGTCTTTGGGCGTGGAAGTGTCTAATCTGCAGGAGGCTGCTGATGTTTCCAATGAGCAGGTATCCATTGAGGGCCTCACCCCGGCGCAACAGTTTTTGGTCGCCGGTTTCGCAAGAACGGAATTGACCGCTAAACAAATTGATGAGCTTTCAGACATGTTGTCGAAGATCCAGAAAGGAGGTCTATGAGTCTTCGTGGATTCAGAGTTCCGCGTGCTACGGTGCAACAAATCCGTACTATTGCTGAAGCGCTAAGGCATACGCTACAAGGGCAGAACTTCAAAAGCATGGAAGAGTTTTTAGACGGCATGATCAATGACTTAAAGTTATTGATCGTTCCTGACAATGCTTCTGAATTGCCCGGTGGGTTTGAGGCTGGATATGATCCAGAAAAACGGTGCATATTGCTCAGAGATTCAGACTACAAAGCTCTGTGCCGTGGAACGGGGCGTAGAAGTAGATTTACCTTCTGGCATGAGTTTGGCCATTTCTTTTTGAATCACCGGCGTGTGATTGGACGAGCTACAGCTAATGAATTGCCTCATTCTTACGAGGAAGATTCTGAATGGCAAGCGAATACGTTTGCGGCCGAATTCCTGATGCCGTATAGCGTGATTAAGCGTGAAGGTCTAACTACGCCAGAGCAGATCATGCATAGGTTTAAGGTTTCAAGGCCTGCTGCAGTGGTGAGACTGAAGGCCCTAAAAGAAGAAGGGCGCTAAGAAGTACCAGTTCTTAGCGCCCGGTAGGGAGATAACCTGGGTGGACTCCCTCCTTGCATATTTTCAGCGCCTGTTAGTGTATAGCTAATGAAAGGCGTCGTCAAGGCTCTCGCTACCCAGGAAAGGATTGGTAGCTTTATGCTGAGTCCAATCAAACACGGTCCTGCGCCTGCGGGATATCGTTGGGTTTATTGCCGTTCTTATCGTCATTGCCGCTCAGGTAAGCTGATGATTGCGAGCGATTATGGATACGAAGCCTGGGCTTTTCTGGTTAGAGCCTAAGTTGAGGAAGCTCTTCAAAACCCCCATCTTTGAACGATGGGGGAAGCAGATTTGTTTAA
>OBZH01000644.1_pt1 | contig 34130 bp, 25 predicted proteins | sample 1476881 | NCBI WGS metagenome assembly OBZH01 (sample SAMEA2580230, study PRJEB22360) | human gut metagenome | biome: human gut; feature: human-associated habitat; material: faeces | place: Denmark | collected 2008/2010 | reverse complement strand
GCATATCGAGAATGCGCGCCCAACCGGTTTGCCGCATGATTTCGGCCACCAGCTCTTCGCCGGACATGCCGCACACATATTTGGGCACGCCCCGACCGAAGAGTTCAGCAACATCAGAAGTAACAAAGAAATCTATAAACAAGCTGGCCGGCAATCCGCAATCGCTCAGCGCATAATCGAATGCGCCGGCCAAGTTGACCATGGCATCAGGCAGATACGTCTCATCGTAAGCGGGGGTCATCGTTGGTCACTTTCTCACGGATGATGTCACGCATGAACAAGCCGTCAATATCGGCTTCCGCACTTTTGCGACGGTAGGCTTCACGGGCCGTGACGTCGCGCTCATTGCGCAATACGTGGTAGGTCGAAGCGCGGGCGATCTCACAATCTTGGAATTGGAGTGCGGCAAATGCACGGGAACTGATAAGCACGATCTGTTTGCCAAGCTCACCCAATCGCATCGCGTCAGCGAGTTGGTCAAGGGAAATCGCGTTATTGACAAAGGTGCGGGCGAACGAAAAATAAGAATCATCAGCACGATAACCGACAATCACGTCAGCTTGACTGATATCCGGCAGAAACACTTGTCGCAAATACTCGATGCCTTGCGCGGCGACGGCGGTAGTCGGCTGAAAACGACGATTTTCGACCAACAATGCCAGCCAATTTAGGATGGTGTAGGGCGGTTGAGACAGGTCCAGAAAAGTGAGCCCATCTGTGGTCAATGTATATCGATTCGCAAAACCGTCATCCAGCCCAGCACACGCCCATTCCTTCGCTAGTTCGATGCTGCGTGTGCAATAGAATCCGCGACCATAGTCGTTGTTCGGCTTGCCCATCCCATATTCGGGATGTTTGATGACATGCGAAGAGCCGTGCCACAGTTCGATCGACGAGGTCTCCATTGGCCTCCTCCTTCCCTCTCCTTACATATTTTTGTATTATATCACCACAGTGATATCCATAAGGGAAATGTGGGTTGAAAGATACCGTTGTATACGTTCGTACACAATGTGAAATGTATACGAACGTATACAACACTGATGTCTGAAGTCATACTCCGCAGTGGCGCCGCAGGTGCGCCACTGCAATCGGAATATGGGACTGAAGACTTGGAAGAAGTGGACGGACCGGCCGCTGATGGTGTTGTCCGTGGTGTTTCTGGTGGTGTATTCGTGGGAGATTCTCTCCCGTACGCATATCGCGCTGTGCGAGACCGTCATCAATGTGATCTGGGTGGTGTTCGTTGTTGATTATGTGGTGTCGCTGTGGTGGGCGTTCGTGACCGTGACCACCGTGGGGTATGGCGATTTTTCGCCGGTGACTTTCCAAGGCAAGATCATTGCGGTGGTGCTGATGTTCACTGGTATTGCGTTAATTGGTATCGCGACAGCCACGCTGGCTTCTTGGATCGTCGATCAGGTCAATCTGGAGACGGACCGGCGCGAGGACGCGCGAGAGAAGGAAGTAGCCAAGGAAGCTGCGCAGGAAGCCATCGCATCCGTTGCGGCAAAGGCTCGTGTGCCTGAGGGGAACAAGCGGGCAGCCGCGCCAGGCTCTGCTGCGGCCATGCCGCCCAGTCCCGAAATCGAGTTGTTGCGTGAGGAGGTGCGCGAGTTGGCCGCCATGGTGGCCGGTTTACGCGCTGAGCTTGAGCGGAGATGATTGGTGCAACGAAGAAAAACGTATCCGCTGAAACCATCAATAGGACAGCGATGGTTTCAGCGGATACGTTGATTATTCAGACAATCAGAACGAAGGAGTGAAAGTAATTCCGATTGCCCAAAGGTCACTTCTCAGAGGCAATCACCTCCACAGCAGGCTTGCGGCGGGCCATGAAGCGGCGAATGGTCACCACTTCAAGACCGATGAACAGCACGAATACCACCGCAATCCCGATCCACATGCCGGTCTGCCAGATTGGCAGCTCAGTCTTGGGCTCACCATTCTCATACTGCCAGCTGTTGACTGCGGTGTAGAGGATGTTGTGCGCAGCGGTGCGCATGGCCTTCAACGAGGTGGCGGATTTACTGGTCACATGGTTGGTGACATCCATCGTGGCGAGCATGGCGTCGCCACCGTTGCGAATCTCCTGATCGGCGTTCTGATAGCCGAAGCCAGCGAAGTAGTCAGTCAGGGTGAAGCCTCGGAAGCCCCATTCATCGCGCAGGACGGTGTTAAGCAGTGCAGGGTTAGCACCAGCGTAGGTGGGGCCAATGTAGTTGTAGGCAGTCATTACCGCCTGCGCGCCGCCATCCTTGACAGCCATCTCGAATGGCTTCAGGTAGATTTCGCGAATGGACTGTTCGTTGGCCCAGGTGACCAGCATGGCGGTACGGTTGGTTTCCTGATCATTCAGGGCGAAGTGCTTCATGAAGGAGTACACGCCCTGTGAACGCGCACCGGCAATCTCGCCTGCAGCCATCACACCGGAGAGCAGACCGTCCTCGGAGAAGTATTCGAAGTTACGTCCGGAGAATGGGGAGCGGTGAATGTTCATGCCAGGTGCGTACCAGCCGTCAACATGCATTTCACGAGCCATCTTGCCCAAGGTCTTGCCGAATTCCGAGGCAAGATCCTTATTCCACGTGTTGGCGATGCCAACTGCCGAGGGGAAGGCAATGGAGCTGACGCCAGTGAAGTTATTAATCAACGCGGCTGGACCATCGAGGTCAGTGAGCTTTACCTTGCCGATGTTCTTGATTGCTGCAGTACCGTAGCCGGCCATGGCAATCATATTGTCCATGTTGTCGAAGGTCAGCTGATCGAGCAGCTTATCCCACTGGGGATCGTCGTAATCCTTACCGCGCAAATCAGCCAAACGCACGCCATTCTTGGCGCCGGTGGTCGGCATCTCATCATCGGCATTGTCGTGCTCCGCCGGATTGTAGGTGTCATTGTTGCTGAACGCCTTCTTGGCCTCATCCGACATAGACATGCTGGCGGGAGCGGCAACGGCCTCCTCGTAATTGGCGAAGTGGTCAGCACGAGACAGGTAGGTCATGTCGCCCTCGGCATCATCGAACTGGTTGGTGGCTGCAACCTGATCGCCATTGTGGGTATTCGAATCGGAATCATAAGTGATGGTCTTCGGCACGTTCACGGTGGCGGAATCGATCACCGTGTGAGAGTCGGACTGCAACGACACCTCGTAGTCACCGGATTCGAGCACGTAGGCTTTGGCATCCGTGGCATCATAGGAGGCCATAGTGTCATCATCAAACTCAATCTTCACGGTTTCGGATTCGCCCGGCTTCAGCTCCTTGGTCTTCTCGAAAGCAGCCAGGTTCACAGAAGCCTTCTCGATGCCGCCATTGGTGTACGGCGGGTTGTAGTAGACCTCAACCACATCTTTGCCGGCCTTATCACCGGTATTGGTCACGGTCACATCGAAGCTGACCTTACTGTTCTTATAGGAGACATCACCCATCTCTTGAGAGAAATCGGTGTAGCTCAGGCCATAGCCAAATGGGAACGCCACCGTATCGTCGTAGTTGATCAAGCCTTCATCGGCAGCAGTTTCGTAGAATTTGTAGCCCACGTAAATGCCTTCAACATAGTTCACGAACGTCGGACTGGATGTGTACTCGCTGCCAACGAAGTTAACCTTAACAGCCAGATCCTCAACGTTGTCGTACGGGAAGTTACCGATGTTGTTCAGAGTAGGTGTGCTGCGCACGTTCTTCAGAAAAGTATCGGAGGTCTTACCAGACGGGTTTACCTTGCCAGCGAGAATATCGCCAAGGGCGTTAAAACCGGTCTGACCTGCCGGCGGACACCACAACACTGACTTAATCTGAGGGTAGTCGGCGAGGAAGTCGAACTGCAACGGATTGGAACCGTTGTATACCAAAGTAACATGCTCAAAATTTTTGGAGATCAGATCGAGCATGTTCTTCTCGGTCTGGCTCAGCTCGAGAATGCTTTCACCCTGCCGATAATCCTCGTAATCCTTGGAATTATTGTTATAGATAACGCTCTCGGCTTTCATATCGCGAGGAAGATCAGCATTCTCACCGCCAAAACGGGTGATAACCACAACAGCCTCATCGGAGAAGGACTTGGCATCGGAAATCAAAGAATCTGAGTACTGGTCAGCCGGCACTTCAGGCAGGGTCCAATCCTGTTGGAACATGTTGAGTACCGGGCGATCAGTACGATACGCAGTATACAGATCCGTCAATTCGCTGTTGGTCTCAAAACCAGCCTGCTTCAGGCCGCTCAGGATGGAAGCCATCGGATGTTCGTTGGACATGGAGCCGGAGCCGGAACCGCCGAGAATCGGCTGCGTGGAACCCCAACCAAAGACATTCAGCTTCTTGGTGCCGCTAATCGGCAGATTATCTTCATTGTTCTGCAGCATGGTGACTGCTTCGCTGTACAAATCCTGTGCCTGTGTATTAGCGGCGGCGATGGTTTCATCGCTCAACTTGTACTTCTTGGCGGTTGCGTTGCCCAGCAGAGTGGCCATAGGGCCGGTAAGCATCAGAGCAATGGACACGCTTACAACTACCAGCACTACCAGCCATGACTCGGAATGCACCAGCTTACGAACACTGATGTTCTGTACAGTCTTCTTATTGACCGCGAACGTAATGATGATTGCCGCTACCAACACCACGCCAAGCACCACAAGATATGGTGTTAACGATTTGAGGACGGCGATCACGTCGGACATATTGATATCCAGCATGAGGTCTTTCTCCTATTCTTTCTGTGTCTGCGCGATACTGCCTTGCATCGCGGTCATCGTCTGGGATATGTCTGCCTGGCTCTCCATCGGGTCGCTACGCCGACACATCCTTGATGCCGATGATTCTAGGGTGGCAGATTCGCATGGCCCGCACCCGCCCACACACCTATCCTGTCATTTCGAGCGCATAATCTGCTACCACATTCGCGCCCACGACTCATCCAATATGACGTAAATGGCACTTCTTGATACGTAAACGGCATTTTTTCTCAAATTTCTGTCGCTACCGGTCGCTCAGCGACAGAAATCTAGGAAATGAGGCCACATCTCCTGAATTTCTGTCGCTCAGATGCCGTCAGCGTCACAAATTCAGGAAACAAGGCCATATTTCCTGAAAATCTGTCACTGAGGCACCGTCAGCGTCAGAAATTCAGGAGACTGCGCCTTATTTCCTGAATTTGTGACGCTGAACGCCCAAGCACCACTCCAAAGACGCCACCAAGCTAGGATGGAGGGCATGAGCGATTTGAACGCGTTGAATCTTGAACCGGGCGAAGTGGTTGGCGGGTATACGCTGGTCTCCCGACTCGGCGCGGGTGCCATGGGGTCGGTATGGCGTGTGCGCGACGATGGCGGCACTACCTATGCCATGAAGATTCTGCGCGATTCGTTGGCCGACGAATCGGGAACCTCGAACTCCGCCAACACAGCAGCGCACGACCCGGACCTCAAACCCAACATCACGCCGCGCGAGCGCCTACGTCGTGAGGCCATGGCGCTGAAGAAGGTCAATCATCCGGGCGTATGCGGCATCGTTGACATGGAACTCGATGATTCGCTGGCGTTCATTGTCACCGAGCTCATCGAGGGCCGCAATCTCAAGGAAGACGTGGAGGTCAACGGCCGTTACATCGGCGACGATCTGGAACGTCTGGCCCGTAAACTCATCGACGCCACCAAAGCCGTGCATGCGGCCGGCATCGTCCACCGCGACATCAAACCCACCAATGTGATGGTCTCCGCCGCCGGCCCGGTGCTGGTTGACTTCGGCATCGCCATGGGCGAGGGAGAAAGCCACGTGACCCGCACTGGACTGGTGATGGGCACACCGGGGTTCATAGCCCCCGAAATCATTGACGGCGCTGAATCCGATGAGATGACCGACTGGTGGTCGGTGGGCTCCGTACTCGCTTTTGCTGCGATCGGCGCATGCACGGGGGGACGGCCGCCCGGGTATTCGGCCCCAAGCCGATGATGGCGGTGCTGGAGCGCGAAGCATCGGGCAACGCGAACCTTACCGGACTGCCGGCCGGCACGATGGCCGCGTTCCGATCCGCCCTAAACCCCGACCGGTCAAAGCGTTGTATGCCGGACCAATTGCTGAACGCCATCGCTGTGGACGCACTGGATCCGAGCGTGTGGCAAGGCACTCAGGCCGGACCGTTCGCCGCCGGCGCCATTGCCGGAACGGCTGCCACAATTGCCGCCGATGCAGTTGGAACCGAGGCGATGCCCCCTTTTGGCGCAACCGCCGACGCGGATAGCGATAATCCGCGGGCCATCTGGCGTCAGGACGACTACGCCACGGCGGCAATCGACTCATCGTCTTCGCCGACGCTCAGCGACGGCACGGCAACCGAAGCATTCCCGGCAACTACCAACGCTGGGAGCAATCTCTCATCGGATGATGAAGCAACACAACTCGTAGGCAATGCCACCGAAAACGCCACCGAGGCGATACGCCCAGCCGCACAGCGTACGGTGCCCATCAGCGATGAACCACCGGTTGCTCCTACCACGCCACTATCCGAACGTACCGCCGTACTGCCTGCACCACAGCCAGTGCCACAACCCCTGCAACCCACACCACAGCCAGTGCCACAACCCCTGCAACCCACACCGCAACCAGTGCCACTAGGCCAGAACGGATGGAACCCGGCCGACGGGCAAAGCACGGCTGTGGATCCGGCGATTCGCCCCGCATTGCAGCATGTCATCAACCAGACCGCGCAATGCGTTCCCACCGAGGCGCTTATCCAAGGCCCGCCTGCACCCAATCCCGCGGATGTGCGTCGTGGAATGTATCTGCAACGCGGGGTATTGCCGCTGTTCCTGTTCGCTGTGCCTTTGGCCGTGCTGGCTGCGAGTTTCCCGCTGATCGCCTTGATTGCAGCCGAAATACTGCTCTGGCTGTTGTTGACGTTGGCATATAACACTGAGTCTCAGTTGGAGCGCGAAGGCCGACGCGGCGGCGAGCGCAAAAGCTCCGATTCGCTGATTCGCGTGGCAACGCTGCCGTGGCACATCGTCAAAGCGCTGCTGCTGTCGATACCGAAACTACTGCTGCTCACCATCGTCTATCTGGCCGGTATCGCCGTGGCCGTGGCCGCGTTGGAACTGCCGGTGCGCACCATCTCGTGGTATTTCACTGCGAGCCGGGGCGTTCCGGTTCCGCTGCTGGATGATATGCCGTTCTCCGTCTCCGGTCTGGCACTTGGTGGGTTCATGGCCATCGGTTGGCTGATCACCGTATTCGGGCCACAGTCGGCCATGCCCCGGTTGGGTGCCGGCGTGCTGCGCGGCATCAGGCACAACGACCTCGAGCCGATGGCGCAACCAGGGGCAGACGGTCTGCCGGCCGCATCAATCCCTCGGCAAGGCAGCCGCGGCACGGTGCTGCTCACCCTATGGATCATCATCACGCTGGTATTGTGCGCGCTGCCGCTGCTGGGCATGCCAATCAGTTGGGTCCCGCTGGCGTAATCTGCATTACTTTTACAGGGAATTCACCTCCCAGCTGATCTGTACGCGGTCTTCCTCAGGGCCGGTCATTATAATGGGCCCCAAATATCGAAGCGATTTCAAGGGGAGATCCATGTCAGATCCGAAGCGTCAGGCTAAGCGCGCCACCCGCGCCGAGCGACGTGCGGCCGAGGCGGCGGCCCAGCAGGCGCAGGCCGAACAGGCAGCCAAGGAGCGTAAGCAGCAGACCATCATCGGCTGCATTGTGGTGGCCATTATTGTGGTGCTGGTGGCCATCGCTGGATTCGCCGTATACAAGGCTATGCGGCCGTCCAACACCAGCAGCAGTAGCCAGCAAAGCAACATGACCGTGGACGAGGCCTATAGCAAGCTCAAGAAAGTCAGTACCCAGCCGGCTAACGCCGACGACAAGGCCGGCTTCGTAATCTCCAACAAAGGGTATGGCCAGAAAGCCGAGGGGGCTCCCACCGTATCCATCTACATGGAACCGCTGTGCCCCGGCTGCGCCTCGGTGAACCGCCAACTCGACCCGACGCTCGTCAAGCTGATGAACGCAGGCCAGCTCAACATCGATTTGCACTTCCTCAATTTCCAGAACAACAAGAGCTCCGACAACTACTCCAACCGCGTGTTCAACGGTGCCATCTACATTGCCGAGCATGATGACGATCCCGACCACCTCATGAGCTACCTCTCCAACATCTACGCTGAGGATTTCCAGCCGGGCGAATTGTCCAATTACGAGCCGGTAAACAACGCCAAGCTGGAGAAGCAGGCCGTCAAGGCCGGTGTGAGCGAGGATGTGGCCGCCGCGGCGTTCAGCGGCAAGAACGAATACCTCGACTGGCTCACCGCCTCCAACAACTACACGATCCTGCGCCCCGAACTGTTCAACAGCTCCGGCGCCTTCTCCTCCCCCACACTCACCATCAACGGCGAATACTGGGATCTGAAGCAGCTCACGCTGGCGGACACGAATATGGTGGACGGCTTCCTCAAGTCCATTGGGCTGGATGCTGACCAGGTAGGCGTGGAAGGCAAAATGCCATCCATCGGTGCCAGCGGAAAGCCGATTTCGGTCGCCTCCTGATGCTGCGTGGCCGAATAAGTTGACGCCGCGACATATGCAATACCGCCTGCGGCTCGGCTTAAATTGACCACTCGGGAAGTACCGGTATACTAGTCATTTGTTCGCAACGATTTACGCGTTAAGAACAATCGCCTCTTTAGCTCAGATGGCCAGAGCGGCCGCCTTGTAAGCGGCAGGTCGTCGGTTCGATCCCGACAAGAGGCTCGTCGCGCAGAAAAAATGGCGTATTATGTGATACGTAGACTTTTCTACGCATATAATTCTTACCTTGGGTAAGTACTCCAGGAGCCTTCCCCCAATTATGGGCTTCCTGGAATGAGGGCGGAGCGTCCCCCAACCAGCTCCGCGCCTTCAAGGGGGCGGGAACATCCCCTTCTCTCCCGCCCCCCCTTTTCTTTTCTTTTTTTGAGCTCAGAACAATCTGACGAGCAGGAATGGTGACGGTGGCCGGTGAAACCGCAGTACGGGCCGGAACAACCGTTACGATGGGTGGCGTAATCGTTCACCCAGCAGGAAGAGTATGGCAATGGCACGGCGTTGGACCCCGCAGCGGTTTGTTACACTGCGTCGCATCCGCGTAATTGCCTGTGCTACGGCACTCACCGTGGCGATGGTCGGCTCGTTTGCATTCACCGCAAGAAAATCCGTGGCCCTAAACATCAATGGCCAGACCACCCAGGTCACCACCTACGCTATGACCGCATCCCGCCTGCTCGAGGAGCAGGGCATCGACGTGAAAACCCATGACATCGTCGAGACCTCGTCCGGCAATCAGCTTGCCGATCATGCCGTGGTCACCGTGCGTTCCGCATACCAAACCACCATCACCATTGACGGCACTTCCGTACCATTCTGGACCGTGGCCACCAGCGCAGACCAGTTGCTCGGCTTCTTTGAGGAGAACAACGCCAACGCCGCCAAAATCACGGTCAATATCAATAACGTGTACAACCAGCTCACCGGCGGTCTGGTCATCAACCAATCCGGCCCGGTCACCGTCATCGCGGACGGTAAGACTTCCGAAGCCCCCAATGGCAAACTGCCGGCTGCATCCATTCTGGATTCCAAAGGCATCACGCTGGGCAAAGAGGATCGCATCAGCGTGGAAAAGAACGGCGATGAGACCATTCTGCGCGTGCAGCGCGTGACGCATGGCGTGGAAAACCGCACCGTGGTCGTGCCGTTCTCCACACAGACCGTCATCGACCCTAATCTGGCGCCGGGGCAGTCCGAGATCCGCCAGCAAGGGCAAAACGGCGAGAAGACGCAGATCTATAACGTCACCTATGTAGATGGCGTTGCCGAATCGGAAACACTGCAATCCGAGAACGTCACCACGATGGCCGTTGACCAGATCATCGCCATCGGGCCAGCGAAGGCTGAATCATCCACCACCGATTCCGGCAGCACTGACAACAATCAGGGCAATTCCGGATCCAATAAGCCAAATGATTCCGCAGATAATTCGTCCAACGAATCCAGCAAACCCACCGATACCAATAAGCCCAACAAGCCCGAGAACACCGGTACTACTGACAATAAGAACGACAGCGGTACGGGCAACACGGGCAATACCAGTGGCAATACCGGTAATACCGGCGGCAACACAGGCAGTACCGATAACTCTCAAAATGAGAACACCGGAAGCGACAATAGCTCGCCATCGACTCCCACTCCTGATCCGGCTCCATCGGGCCGTCTTTGGCATCCTACCGTGGCTCAGGCGCAATCCTATGCGGCCGGCGCCGCAGCCCAGCGCGGCTGGACCGGCAACGACTGGACTTGCCTGGTCAAACTGTGGAACCGTGAATCCAGCTGGCTCTGGTACAAGGAAAACAAGTCATCCGGCGCCTACGGCATACCGCAGTCGCTGCCGGCCAGCAAAATGGCCGCATTCGGCGCCAACTATCGCGATGATGCCGCCGTGCAAATCGATTGGGGCTTGTGGTACATCGCCCAACGCTACGGCAGCCCGTCCGTAGCCTGGCAGCATTCGGAACAAACCGGCTGGTATTAATCGGACACAAGGAAGCACTGATGAGCAACAACACCTCCACCACTGGCCATCTACTGGGTGCGGCCGATATTCGCCGCATCGCAGCCGAGGCCGGCATCAGTCCGACCAAAAAATTCGGCCAGAATTTTGTTATTGACCCCGGCACTGTGCGTCGTATCGTGCGCGAAGCGGATGTCACGACCAATGATCATGTCATGGAGGTGGGTCCGGGCCTCGGTTCATTGACGTTGGCGATTCTGGAAACCGGTGCCACGATGACCGCCGTGGAAATCGACCCGCCACTGGCTGAACGCCTGCCCCGCACCGTAGCCGAGTTCATGCCCGAAGCCGCCGATCGCCTGACCGTCGTCAATCGGGATGCGCTGACAGTCACCCCGGATAATGTGCCTGATTTCAACGGCGATACCAGCTTCACCTTGGTGGCCAACCTGCCGTACAACGTGGCCACGCCGATTCTGCTCACCCTGCTTGAACGCTTCGATAGCCTCGGATCTTTCCTGGTGATGGTGCAGAAAGAGGTGGCCGACCGGCTGGCCGCCAAGCCCGGCTCGAAGATCTATGGCACCCCAAGCGTGAAACTTGCATGGTACGGCACTGCCGAACGAGTGGGCACTATTGGGCGCAATGTGTTCTGGCCGGCACCGAACGTGGATTCCGCACTGGTGAAGTTCACCAGATACGCCGCAGATGATACGCAGGCACCTTCCCACGGCAAGTCCTCCGCGGACCGTGAACTGGTATTCCGCCTCATCGATGCCGCTTTCGGGCAGCGCCGCAAGACCTTGCATGCCGCGCTGAAAACCATTGTTTCCGCCGAAGCGTTCGCAGCGGCGGGCATTGACCCGACCCGACGCGGTGAAACGCTGACGGTCACCGAATTTGCGGCATTGGCGGCAGCGGTTCAATCCACATCACATGCCACGCCTACCACTGACGAGGTGGAGCAATGATTCCGGTAGCCGTCCGTCAACGCCCCGCTTATGACGATCAATTGGATGAGCCGGCAGCACTGACCGTGCGCGTGGATTGCCCGGCCAAGACCAACCTCACCCTGGAGGTCGGCCCGACGCACGATGAATGGGGCGGTCGTCACGAACTGGACACCATCTACTGTGCCATCGGGGTATATGACACCATTACCGCCACCGCCAAACATCCGGGAGCCGGCTTCTCGCTGGAACTCGAAGGCGCGCATCTGGGCGATTTGGCCTCATCCAGCAGTGACATGCGCCGCAACCACGCGGTCCTGGCATTATTCGCCATGGCCCAGGCGGCCGGCCGCGATTCCGATGTGGCATTGACCATCACCAAACGCATCCCCGTAGGCGCCGGTCTCGGCGGCGGCTCGGCAGACGCGGCCGCAACCATACTGGCCGTCAATCAGCTATGGGAATTACACTGGCCAATGGAACGCCTGCGTACCATTGCCGCCACACTGGGCGCTGATATGCCATTCTGTCTGTCCGGCGGGTTTGCGCACGGCACCGGATTCGGCGAACGCATCGAGGTCATTGATGCGGGCAGTGCCGCAGAACGCGATCTCATCGGCCAAGGATATGCCGGAGAGGTACTGGTCGGCGCGTATCAGTCGCAGCTCAGCACTCCCGAGGTGTATCACACGTTTGATGCGGTCGGTCCCGGCAATGACGATCGCAATCATCTGCAGGCGGCGGCCATCAGTCTGCATCCGCGCAGTGGTCAGGCCATTGACGCCGCTGTGAACGCCGGTGCCCGTCATGCATTCGTCTCCGGTTCCGGACCGTCGGTGGTGGCTTTCGTACCGGACAGCACCACAGCGCAGCGCATTATCGACGCCTGGCGCAACGGCGGTATGGTCGACCGCATTATCAAGGCCAGTGCACCTGCACACCCCATTATCGGAGTCAGCCAGTAACGCTAATGTAGCAACAAGCCACATGATCATGAAGGAAGTCTAACGATGACGCAGCAAATTGATGAACGGCAGGCACGCAAGACATATGTACGCCACCGCCAGACCATCGTGTTCTCCATCAGTGGCGTAGTGCTTGCAGCCATTCTGGTGGTTGCCATTCTCTTTAATTTCCATGTGTTCGGCCTGGGGCAGATTAACACACCGGCCACCGCGCCAAACTACGGCAATGCCGCTCCCTGCGCCGTCAAGGGCGATGATGGCAAGGCAACGTACGTGGCCAATGGAACTGTCGGCGTGCGTGTGATGAACGGCACCGAGCATAGCCAATTTGCCGCAGCGGTCAGCAAGGCACTGGAAGCCCGCGGTTTCGTGATGCAGGAGGCAACCAACTACTCCAGCACCAACGTCGAACGCACCACTATCTACTTTGGCAAGAACGCCATTAATCAGGCCTACACTGTGGCCGGCAACTTCACCGATGCCGCCATGGTGATGAACGCCCGCGAGGACCAGCTTATCGACGTGGTGCTCGGCGCTACCTTCAACGATCTGAAAGATGAGAAGTCATCCCCGCAGGAAGGCAAGAAAATCACTGATTTCACGGGGTGCGTGGCCGCCGATAAGATGACGAATCTTTCCGCCGATACGCAGCACACCGCTTACCCGGCGCAGTAATCCCACTTTGGCTCCCGCTGGCGGGAGCTGTCACGAAGTGACTGAGGGTGGTTTATATAACATATGTTGACCACCCTCAGTCTCACTCCGTGAGCCAGCTCCCACCAGCGGGAGCTCTCATTTATGCATTACGCCTCTATCTCGGCGTACCAGCGCTTGAGTTCGGCCACGGCAACATCGTGATCCACCGGGCCGTTATCCAGACGGTATTCCAGCATATGCTTGTAGGCGCGGCCAATCATCGGTCCGGGCTCCAGACCCAAGAGTTCCATAATCTCGTTGCCGTCCACATCAGGGCGAATGGCGTCGAAATCCTCTTTCTTCTTGAGCTCGCGAACACGCGCCTCCATCTCATCCATCGCCTGGGAGAACACCATCGCCTTGCGCTTGTTCTGCGTAGTGGCATCCGCGCGAGTGAGTCGGTTTAGACGCTCATACAAATGCCCGGCATCCTTGACATAACGGCGCACGGCAGAATCGGTCCACGGCTCATCCACGTACCCGTGGAAACGCAGGTGCAGGTTCACCAGTTCCGAGACGTCCTCCACCAGATGATGATCGAATCGCAGAGCCTTCAAACGCTTGCGGGTCATTTTGGCACCCACCGCATCATGATGATGGAAGCTCACCTTGCCTCCCGGCTCGAAACGTCGGGTCTTCGGCTTGCCGATATCATGCATCACTGCGGCCAGACGCAACGTGAGGTCAGGAGCGGGCACCGGGCCATCCGGGCCGGTTTCCAGAGCGATGGCCCGTTCAAGCACGATCATCGTGTGCTCAAAGACATCTTTGTGCCGATGATGCTCGTCAATCTGCAACTGCAACGCCGGAATCTCGGGGAACACGATATCCGCCAGACCTGATTCGACCAGTGCTTCCAGCCCTGCGCGAGGACGGTCAGACAACAGCATCTTGGTCAGTTCATCACGTACGCGCTCGGCGGATACAATCTCAATGCGATCGCGCATCGAGGAAATCGCCTCCGCAGCATCGGGAGCAATGGAAAAGCCCAGCTGAGCCACGAATCGGACCGCACGCATCATACGCAGAGGATCATCATCGAATGACTGGCTCGGATCAACAGGAGTACGCAGCACGCCTTTGGCCAAATCGCTGGCACCGCCGAACGGATCAACGAATTCCAGATCGGGCACACGCAGGGCCATGGCGTTGACGGTGAAGTCGCGGCGTGAGAGGTCACCTTCAAGCGTGTCGCCATAATTGACTTCAGGCTTGCGCGAATCCGGATCGTAGGTATCCGACCGATAGGTGGTCACCTCAACCTTGACCTCGGTGCCGTCCGCACGCCGGCGCATGGCGCCCAACGTACCGAACTTGCGGCCCATATCCCAAAAACCGTCATGCCCCCAACGGCGCAGAATGGGCTCGAACTGTTCCGGGCGCGCGGATGAGCAGAAGTCCAGATCGTGGCTCTTGCGGTGCAGGAGCAGATCGCGGACCGGGCCGCCGACCAATGCCAGCTCATAACCCTGTTCGGCAAACAGTCGACCGAGTTCGATGGCCTCGGGCCACACTTCGAAATCCAATGGGCACCTTCCCGTATGTGACATTTTTCTGCCTTACCAGCATACCGTTACCCCACCTGCACACGGGGTTGAGTAAGGTGGAGAATATGATTACGCCCGCCGATCTTGCCCGCATGCTTGGGCAAACACCCGATTCGACGGACAACCATACCCAAGACCAGCTGCTGTATACGTCTCAGACGCCGCAGAATTCCGCCGATTCCGCGCAATCCGACGACACTATGGACAACGTAGCCGGCACTGACACGCAGCCGGCTGACCACACTGATAAAACCGAACGTTCCATGCCGACGCCGGCAACCGTGTTTGGCATGCATGCCACGGTTACCATCGCCACCTCAAGCGAAACCATCGAGGGACAGGCCGACGGCATTGACAGTGAAGCCGAAACCGAATCGATTGCGCAAAGCAGCATCGAAACCGAGGCATCCCCCGCTCCGATTCATCAGGAACCATCGCAGCCCATTCATGCCCAAACCGGGCCGACGCCGGCCACCGTATTCGGCCGACGCGCCGCCGACACAACACCGACTCCCGCTGGCCCGACACCGGCTATGATGCCGCAACGCCGCACTTCCGACGGCCCCACCACGTTTGCGTCCCTGGATGCACAGGAACTACCGGTGGTACGCGAATATTCGGCTGGCGGACTGATCTTCGACGATCAGAATCGCGTGGCCATCATCGCCCGTCATTCTCGTTCCGGCCATCTGGAATGGTGCCTGCCCAAGGGGCATATCGAGAAGGGCGAGACTCCACAGCAGACCGCCGTGCGTGAAGTGCACGAGGAAACCGGCATTTTGGGCGAGGTCATCGATTCCATCGCCACCATCGACTACTGGTTCACCGGAACCACGCAGCGCGTGCACAAGCTGGTGCATCACTATGCCTTGCGGCAGACCGGCGGTGAGCTCACCGTGGAAGGCGATCCGGATCATGAAGCCGAAGACGCCATCTGGGTGCGGTTCGATGATTTGGACGACGTGCTGAGCTACCCCAACGAGCGCAAAATCGCGTGGCTATACGCCAGAAAGAAGAACAGGCAGGCAAACGAGTGAACCTACCCGCAGTCTTATGCCGCTCACGCCATGGTGGACGATTCGTACGCGCGTTTGCGGCCATTCTTGTCATCACGGCGATGCTGGCCGCCCCACTGACCGCATATGCCGATGATTCGCCTGATGATCAGGCCGGTCAGACCATCGCCATCGAGCAGAGTACGCCCATAGTCACCGCTTCTTCCGGATTCCATATCACGGTAGCGATTACCAATGCCTCATCGGATACGGCACCGGCGGGGTCACTGATTCTCAGCACAAATTCACGGTTCACATTCGTCTCACGCACTGATATGCAGAAATGGGCGGAAGGCGATACCGCCATTCCCACCCCGGATGTGCTCGGCAGCATTGATGTTCCTGAAATCACGCCGGGCAACACTGCAACCGTCACCCTTGACGTGGCGGCCGACCAGCAGGCTCTGCAGAGTATGCGCAGCTGGGGTCCCAAGCCCCTGCAGTTGTCGTACAGCGCCGGAAACCAGCCGCCAACCATGCTCCCCAGCTTCCTGACCCGTTCTCCTGACGGGCTCGACACCGCGCAGACTCCGGCGATGAACCTCACCGTGGCGATGCCGCTGACCACCACTGACTGGCAGGTTGATTCCTCCGCGCTGTCCGGCCTTGTCTCCGAAGATGAGAATGCATCCGCAGAGCCGGTGTTATCGGTGAACCAGCAGGAAACCACCACGGTCAAGGAACTCAACCAGACCTTGGCCAAACACCATAGCCTGCAAGTGGTGGCCGATCCGTTGTATTTCCAGGAACTCCCCTCCGATACCAGACCTGCCGTCGCGGGAGTCATGCAACCCGGTGATTTTGATGTCACGGCGTATGCGGCGCTGAACGATGCCGATGCCTATACCAGAGCCGGCATCGCCGACGAAGCATGGAACGCCGAACAGGCGCAGACGTTGTATGCTGTGGCCAAATCCACCGTCACGCCGACTGCCACCTATGCCTGGCAGGGATCCGGCACGTGGAGCCTGGACGCCCTGACCAAGGCCCGCGCTCAGGGATATACCGCCGTTATTGCGGATTCCACGTTTGACGGTGAGCAAACCGACACCGTGCATACCGGCACCTATGTGGTCAATACCTCCGCCGGAGACATCACCGTGCTCAAGGAACAGTCGGAACTCGGCACGTTGGCGCATGGCGAAGCTACCAGCGCACGGGCAACGGCCGAAGCCAGCGATGCGGGCAGGCTGGCCAGAATGCTCGCACAAAGCGCGTTCTATCAAATGGAACAGCCGTATGCCACCCGAAACCTGCTGATGACCTTCTCCAGGAATAGCAGCGCGTCATGGATCAATCAGGTCATGAGCGCTATGGAACAGGCATCGTGGCTGAATCTGACTGATCTGAACACTATGGCCGCTGCCGACCCATACAACGTCAGCAGCGAGGTGAACCAGGACGACTCCAATGCCGCCGACGTCTCCCAAACCCGTGCCACCCTGGAGCAGCTTGCTTCAAGTCGTAAGGACATCCTGCGGCTCGCCACTTCCATACTGAAGAAGGGTCTTGATGAAGACGATGTCTCATCGTTGAACCCGCAGGCACTTGCCCGTCAAGATGCCAGTTCAACCGCCAGCCACACCAATGATCCCGCACAATGGGTGAGCACGCTGTTGAACGCGCATGACGACATCGCTCTGCATGCGTTCGCCGGCTCCAGCGATGCCGAGTATCAGAGCCAGATAGCCAAAGCCAACCGGACGTTCGCCGATACGGTGTTGGGCAGCGTGTACATCACCCCATCCGAATCGGTATCGGTATTCAGCGAATCGGCCCAGATGCCGGTGACAGTAAGCAATAAGCTGCCTTACGCCGTCAGCGTCAAGGTCAATTCGATCACCGATTCCATGCAAATCGTGACCTCCCGTTCCAATGATGTTGTGATTCCCGCACGTAGTGAGGCTCAGGTGACCTTCACCATCCGTGTGTCCACTTCCGGCACCACCGTCGCACATGTGTCGTTGGCCGATCGGCACAACACCGCCTTCGGCAACACACAGGACACCACCATCACCAGTGTGCTGCGCATCAGCGATGCCAGTGGTTTCGTCATCATTGGTTTTGCAGTACTGCTGGGCCTCGTTGGTTTATGGCGCCAATTCAACCGTAAGAAGGATCCTGACGAATGAGTTCTACCGTAGGCCGCAATTCCCTGATTATGGCCTCCGGTACCGCGGCTTCTCGCGTGACCGGCCAAATCCGCACTATTTTGCTGGCGGCAGCCATCGGCACTACCGGTCTGGCGGCCAATGCCTATCAGGCCGGTGCGATGATTCCGCAAACCGTGTTCACACTGGTGTCCGGCGGTATTTTCAATGCCGTGCTGGTGCCGCAAATCGTGCGCACGTTGAAGGAGAAGGACGCTCAGGAGCGACTGAACCGACTGATCACTCTGGCCATCGGCATTCTGCTGGCCGTCACCGTGGTGATGGCCGCAGCCACACCGCTGCTGGCGCGTCTGTACGTGGGCAGCAGCAATCATGAGATGATTGCCCTGACCACTGCGTTCACGCTCTGGTGCATGCCGCAGGTGTTCTTCTACGGCCTATACACGGTGCTTGGTCAGATTCTGGCCGCCAAAGATCATTTTGCCTCCTATGCGTGGAGTTCCACCGGAGCCAACGTCATCAGCTGCGCCGGATTCACCGCATTCATCATGTTGTTCGGCAAGGCCAACGAACAGCCGCTTGATTTCTGGACCTCGGGCAAAGTGGCGCTTACCGCAGGTACATGGACGCTCGGCGTGGCTTTTCAGGCACTGATCCTGTTCGTGCCGTTGATTCGCCTGGGCTTCAAATACCGTCCCAGCTTTGGCTTGACCGGCTTTGGTCTCAAGGCGATGGGACCTGTGGCGCTGGGATCGCTGGGTGTGGTGGCGATTACTCAGATTTCGGATATCGTGCTGACCCGAATCGCCACGCTGGCCCCGCAGCGTGCGCATGAGCTCACCGGAGTCAGTCTGTACGACGTTGCCGGTAACGCTACCTACCAAAACGCCTTCACCCTGTACATCCTGCCGTATTCGCTGATTGCGGTATCCGTCTCCACCGCCGTATTCCCCCTCATCTCGCGGTCGATAGCAGCGCAGGACTTCCATGCGGCACGTCAGCAGCTGGGCAATGCGCTGTGCAACGTAGGGCTGCTGGTGCTGTTCTTTGCCTCGGCGCTGGTGGTCTACCCCGAACCGATCATTCGTGCGCTGCTGCCTTCGGTCTCGATGAATGAGACCGTGCTCATCGCCTACGCCCTGATTCCGCTGTCTTGCGGCATCCCCGCCATATCAGCGTTCCTGTTGATTCAACGTACTTTCTATGCCTTTGAGGATGGCCTACGCCCGTTCCTTGCCGCGGTATTGCAATACGGCTTCACCACGGCACTCATGATTGTCGGCATGCTGGTGCTTCCGCCGAATCAGTGGATCGTGGGTATTGCCTGTTCCGTATCCGCCGGTGTGCTATTGGCGCTGCCGTTCATGCTGTTTATGCTGCGCAAACGATTCGGCGGCAGCCTGGAAGGCAAGCCGGTTGTGCAGACATACGGCAAGGCGTTGGCAGCGGCCGTAATCGGCGGCGTTGTGGTCTGGCTGGCGAAAACCCCTGTTGCAGACCTCTTCGGTGCCTCCATCCAAGAGACCGGCGGCCAGATGAGCTGGCTGTCCGCATTGGGAATCTGCATCATACTGACTCTCGTGCTGGCCGTGGTGTATATCGGCGTGCTCTGGGCACTGCGCGCCACACAACTGACCGATGCCGTCCACTCGATAACCGCCCGTTTCAGGCGAAAACCCGCCAACACATCCGTTGACGAACCGCAATCTGAAGAAGACAATAATAATGCTGATACTGCTGCGAGCATCATGCCTGAGGCCGATGGCATTCAGGCCAGTCCCACGGCTAGAATGTCAGCGATGACGAATGCTGATCACATGGAGCCTGACGAGCAGATGAAACCGCAATTGGGAGATACTATCCTTAACCGCTACACCTTGGTGTCTTCGTTGCGTAAGGAACCCGGCCTCGAGGCTTGGCAGGCCAATGATCGCGTGCTGGCAAAGGATTGCCAGCTGTTCCTAGTGTCCAATCGCAAGGCATTGGACACGGTCAACACCATTGCCGGCGAGCTTGCGGCCACCCGCCCCGAGCACTATGTGCCGGTGCTGAAGTACCGCGTACAGTCCGATGTGCTCATTGCCGTCACCGCAATGGACAGTGGCCTATCCGTGGCCGATTACCGTGCCAGTGCCACCGGCAACATACTGAGCTACGACGCCATGCGCTCCATTCTTGGCGAGACCGTTCAGGCCATCCGTCCCATGCTGACCAGCACTACCGGCACTGCCATCCTGACTACTGATACCGTGCGTCTTACCGGCTCCGGCATCGAAATTTCCGATGCTCCGTTTGCTCCGATCCTGGCAGATATGTCCGGAACCGATCCGACAGGCGATGATGGCGCTGAGCGTCATGCCGTGCGTCAGCTTGCCGCGTTGCTGTATGCACTGCTTACCAACACGACCAGCCAGTCGAATCCGCAATTCGATCTGCATCTGCTTGGGCATGATATTCCAAGCGAGTTCCGTGTTATTTGCAAGCGTGGCCTGGCATTGGCCGATGAAGGCGAGCAGGTCATGCCGATGGCCTCACTAGCCGAACTGGACGCACTGTTGGGTGATTGGAAGCCGCTGACTAAGCTATCGAGCACTGACATCGCCCTGCCGACCACTGACGGCGAATCCTCCATCGTCAAGGTGCAGCTGCGCCCTACGGACGAGGCCGACATCGTTCCGATTCCTGATGACATTGTCACCAGCCAGCAGCTGCCTTCACTGTCCATCGCGGCACCTGCAGTGGCCGCTGGTGCTGAATCCGGCACCAATGGTCAGGCAGATGCTCATAGCATTTTCGACTTCAATTTCTCGCAAGCCTGGGAAAAGGAGAACCTCTCCGGCGAAGACACCGGAGACTGGTACAACCGACTGGCTCCGACCAACTCGACCGGTAACTCCCGGCTGACCGTGCCGATTCCCACCGCGGCCGGCGTGCCTGAGCCCACCGCTGCTGAGACCACCAGCCGTATTCCGATTTTTGATGCTTCCGGCCGTGAAATCCGCCCTGGTGAGGAGTCGCAGCGCGCGCTGGAGGAAGAGCAGGCACGTGCGGCGGAAGTCCAGTCCGTGCCGCCGAGCTTTATCCCGAAGGATCATCCCACTGGCAATGAGGATGATGCCCCGCCAGACGAGACGCTTTTCGGATCGATGACCACCAAGGTTGTTGCCATTATCGTGGCCGTGATTGTGGTGGTTGCCGCAGCGTTCTGGGCCATGCATGCGTTGCAGCGCAGTGGGGAAAACCCTGCAGATGCGGCGAACTCTTCTGAGAATTCGGAAGGCAATTGGCCGGATGTCAATGTGGATGATGTGCCGTTCGGTGAGGAAGATGGCACTTCCTCGTCCAAGGATTCCTCTACGTCTTCATCTCAGGAGAAGACCGAAACCAAGACAGAGACGGAGACGAAGCCCAAGAAGGTCACCGAGGATAAGGACTCCCAGTCGGTGCCCAAGCCGCGTCACGAGAACAACACCGCCTTTACGGTGGCCAGCGGGAACTTCCTGTCCAACCCTGCCGGCCAGTCCGGTTACGGCTACCACGTCCATCTTGACCAGCCTCATGATGTGTACCGCATGAATATCACCATCCGCACATCTGGCGGCAAGGGCTATATCCGTGCCAATACCACGGAGGATCCGACCCAAGGCGAACAGGTGGCCGAGTTTGTATTCGCCGAGGGCGGTACCACTGAGGTGAAGTTCGATAAGGTCGTCAACACACAGGATCTGGTTCTGTGGGTGCCGCTGGATAGCCTGCCGCAGAACCAGCTGTACATTCAGAAGGTTGAAGTCTTCTAAAAGTCGCGACTATGCCGGCAACGTCACGCTGTTGGCATAGAGGTGTCTATTGGCTTTCGGATGACGTATGCTGAATGCCATTGCGCCACATAATGTGCTGCCTGCCGCTACCGACGGCAGTCGGCTGCAGACTACATAATAGACACTGTGTCTAATTATTGGAGTGAGCACTGCACTTCATAACAGACGGAGGGGAATCATATGGAACATAACGTCATCATCATCGGCTCAGGTCCCGCTGGATACACAGCGGCCATCTACCTTGGTCGCGCCGGATTGAATCCTGTACTGGTCACCGGCGCTCTGGCCCCGGGCGGGCAGCTGGTGAACACCACGGAAGTGGAGAATTTCCCTGGTTTCCCTGATGGCATTATGGGTCCTGATTTGATGGATCGCATGCGCGATCAGGCTGAGAAATTCGGCACGCAGTTCATTGCCGATGATGTCGAATCCGTGGAACAGGTGGAGGCCGCAGATGCCGCTGACGCACCGCAGCCCCTGTACCGACTGAGCCTATCTGACGGCTCGGTGTTGGAATCTCGTGCCATTATTGTGGCCACTGGCTCGAATTTCCGTAAGCTTGGCGTACCTGGCGAACGCGAACTTTCCGGTCATGGAGTGTCGTACTGCGCCACTTGTGACGGTTTCTTCTTTAAGGACAAGCCCATTGTGGTGGTCGGCGGCGGTGATTCGGCGTTTGAAGAAGCACTGTTCCTGACCAGATTTGGCTCATCAGTCACGCTGATTCATCGTCGTGATTCGTTCCGCGCCTCCCAGATCATGGTGGACCGCGCACAGTCGAATCCCAAGTTGACCTTGCTGACCAATACCGTGGTTACCGCCATCCACGGAAGCGCCTCGGAAGCAAAGCCCGCCTCTCCGGCCATTACCATTGGCGGCCTGAAGCTGCCCGCGGCCACGGCTCCCCAAAACGTGAGCAGCATTGATATTCGTAATACGGCAACCGGTGAGACTGGGACTTTGGATACCAGTGCGGTATTTGTGGCCATCGGTCATACCCCGGCTACCGAGTTCATTGCCGATGTGGTCAGCACTGATGATGATGGATACATCACGGTTGCAGAAGCTGGTACACACACCAGCGCCCCTGGCGTTTTTGCCGCCGGTGATTGCGTGGATCGCACCTACCGTCAAGCCATTAGCGCAGCGGGCATGGGTTGCCGCGCCGCATTGGATGCCCAGCAGTATCTGACCGCATAGTTGGTAGAGCATTACTCAGTAATCAGATATACACAATGGCGCAGTACGAATTCATCCGTACTGCGCCATTGTGTATATCTGATATATCAGACGTGATGCCTTACAGCCGTCTTATCTCATACCCACTTGCCGTCGGTGCTGGACTGATTGGGCACCAGCAACTGCAGGATGCGGTCCATATCTTCAGGGGACGAGAATACGATTTCAATACGGCCATGTTTGGCGCTGCCCTTGATGGAGACCTTGGTATCAAAATGATTTTCCAGGCTCTGCTGAACGGCGGATCCCATCCACGGATTAGTCTTTGAAGTCTTCGGCTTCTTAGGCTGCTCTCCCGAAGCAACGGCCATAGCCACGATTTCTTCCGTACTGCGAACCGACAATCCTTCCGCGATGATGCGAGATGCCAGCTTATCCATCGCTTCTGGACCGCTCAGACCCAGCAAAGCACGCGCATGGCCGGACGAGAGCACGCCAGCGGCCACTTTTTTCTGTACTGTTGCCGGCAGGTTCAACAAACGAAGCGTGTTAGCAATCTGAGGACGTGACTTCGAAATCGATTTCGACAGCTGCGCTTGAGTCAGACCAAACTCCTTAATCATCTGCTGATATGCAGCTGCTTCTTCCAGAGGATTCAATGCCACACGATGCAAATTCTCCAGCAAGGCATCACGGAGCATATCGTCGTCCGTGGTGGTTTTCACGATGGCTGGAATCGTGGTCAATCCAGCCAGCTGAGAAGCGCGCCAGCGGCGTTCGCCCATGATCAGTTCATAGGGGCTGTCCAGATGGCCAGTGAACGGGTTCGTTGAAGACTGCTCGCCGGGCTGTGCTTGTTTGGCCTCGGCAATCTGCTCACTGGGACGACGACGCACCACGATGGGCTGCAATACACCCACTTCTTTGATGGAAGCGGCAAGCTCATTGAGTTCGTCTTCGTCGAAAATCGTACGCGGCTGATGCGCATTAGGGCCGATTTCCTGCAAGCTGAGTTCAGCGAGATAGCCGCCTTCAACGGGCTTCAGTTCCTCTGGAGCCTCTTGTTTGTTGGCCTTATCCTCAGCCGCATGCTTGTTCTTCGGTGTTTCACGTGAAACATTGTTCGATGATTTCGTTGCGGCTCGAGTGGTTGGCTTATCGTCACTGCCGAAGAATAGGTCACTCGGATGTGCGATATCGTCCAACGCGGGCATGGCCGCTCGCTTGCCACCAGTTTTCTTGACAGCAGCTCCCTTCTTGGGCTGTGATGGAGTCGTTGCGGTCTTGGACTTAGGCTTCACCGCTTCATTTGGTGCCTTCGCGAGCTCCGCGGGATCCTCCTCCCCTGGCAATGCAGGGAATAACGCGCCAAGTCCTTTACCGAGTCGTGATTTGGTTGCCATTACTTCCTCCTCGCATCAATGGCTTCAAGCACATGCTGTGAACGTCGAGCGATTTCCAATGCCGCTTCGCCATATGCTATGGCACCTATGCCGCGGGGATCATAGGCAATAACAGGCTGTGAAAAGCTCGGAGCTTCCGATATCTTCACCGATCGGGGAACGGTGGTATCCAGGACAATATTGGGGTAATGGGACTTGACCTCACCATAAACCTCACGGCTTAACAGTGTACGGCGGTCGAACATCGTGACCAGCATGGTGGAGACCAGCAGAACCGGATTGAAATGCTGCTGCACCAGGCCGATGGTGTTGATCAGCTGGCCCAATCCCTCCAACGCATAGTATTCGGCTTGAATGGGGATCAACATCTCAGTGACCGCGCACATGGCGTTAATTACCAGCAAACCCAAGCTCGGAGGACAATCGATGAACACGTAATCGTACGCGGTATCTGTCTGTTCCAGAAAACGATCAAGCGCTTCTTTCAGCAACGTGTTACGATTCGGTAAGTCCGCCACTTCAAGTTCGGCACCGCTCAAATCGATGGACGCAGGAACCACATCGAGCGAAGGAAAATCAGCGCTTGTCGTGATGACATCCGCGATTTCCGCTCGCCCTTCAATTACATCATAAATCGACCTATCTCCTGAAGAATGTGAAACAGCAAATGCCGTTGACGCATTGCCCTGGGGATCCATATCAATGACCAACACATGCGCTCCGTGCTGAGCCAGCGCTGCGGCAAGGTTTACCGTCGACGTGGTCTTACCGACGCCGCCTTTCTGATTGGCCACGGCGATCAAGCGCGTCCGTCTCGGCTTGGGAAAGGAGGCATGGGTCAAAGCGTCATATCGGGAGCTTTCGTCGGCCATCTGACTACCCAGCGCAGAACTCTGCCCATCAAAAATACGACGGAGGGTTTCGGAAGGCGATTCCATCATTGTGTCATGATGATCGTCTGCTGTCATCGTTCCTCCTTATTCAATGTACGTTCCAGTGTTCCTATTCGTATGGACATGATTTGTGTTATCCACATCCCCTATCCCCTATTGTGGATAAGTGTGGACAAGTGGATAATCACAACGGTCACATCTACAATCCACCATCGCAAAAGTGAGGTTTTTCAACGGTTTTCACCGATACCCACCATAGGGGATAGAGTTGTGGATAACTCAATTCATGAAGTACAAATGTGGATAACTTCAACATCGGTACCATCATCAACGTTTGTCAACAATTACCACATGTGTCGGTTCCAGACCTGGACCGACCTCCGCTTCCACCACTCGGGGACGACGGCCACCATAGCGTGAAATCTGGCCACTGGCTTTGTCCAGTTCCGCTTGTGCCGAACGACCCTTGAGCGCAATAAGCCGACCGGTGGGTTTCAGCAGAGGCAATGTCCATCCAGAAAGCTTGGTCATCGGTGCCACTGCACGGCAGGTCACCACTGCAAAAGGATGCATCTCGCGCTTGCGAACCCTATTGATCACTTCATCGGAACGACCACGGATAATAGATACATTCTTCAACCCCATCAGATCAACGCACTCGGCAAGCCATTCAACACGGCGTTCCATCGGTTCAATCAGCGTAAAACTGCACTCCGGCAAGCAACACGCCGTCACCAGCCCAGGGAAACCTCCACCACTGCCAACGTCAGCAACGGTTCTAAAACGAGCTCCATCTGTGGCCTTGCGCACATAAGGAACTATCGCTGCGGAATTGAGAATGTGACGTTCCCAAATAATGTCCACATCACGAGGTCCAATCAAGCCGCGAGGTTCTCCCTCTTGGGAGAGCTTGTCATGGAATCTCTCTAATCGGGGTAAAGCATCCCCCAATACACGGGCCAGCACCGGCGATTCCTGTAACTCATCCACCATGACAGTCCCCTCCTATGTTTCACGTGAAACATGTGGCATAACTTGAGGCGCCGCTTATAACGACGCCTCACATATCACCGCACAGAAAACTTCAGCATATACCTTTGTGGTGCAGGTGTATACTCACTCCTGATCGTCGACCTCTTCTTCTTCGACGTTATCTTCGTTCTTGTTACGAAGATATACAGTCACATAACGATGCGGTTCTTCACCATGGGAGCGAGACTTCAGACCTTCATCACGCACCACGTCATGAACGACTTTACGCTCAAAGGAATTCATCGGCTTCAGATCCATCGGTTCGCCGCTCTCCTTAACGGCATCAATAGCATCGAGAGCCACATCGCGCAGGTGCTGGCGCTTACGCTTCAGGAAACCATCCACGTCCACAATCAGGTGGGAACGTTCGCCGGTCTTCTGCTGCACAGCCAGACGAGTAAGCTGCTGCAAGGCATCAACCACTTCGCCATTGCGACCAATCAGATGTTTGATGTCCGTATCGTCATCAGCGACGATCTGAACAGTTGGGCGGTTGTTACGAACACCCATTTCGATATCGCCCTCATAGTCGGCGATATCCAGCAAGCCTTCAAGGTAATCGGCAGCGATGTCAGCCTCTTCGTTGAGCTGATCAATCGACGTCACGTCATCCTGTGCCATACGCTACTCCTTCATGTCAGGTCTGATTCTCAAGTCTAAGCCCTGCTCCCCCGAACAGGATTGGTTAGTGTCGGGGCGTGTCCGATGTTTCATGTGAAACATCGGACACGCCCCCGTCCTCATTATTTCTTTTTGCGCTTACGAACCGGCTGTTGCCTCTGGAATCCTTGGCTCGCCTTACGCGCGGCTTCTTCCTTAGCCTTAGCCAAAGCCTCCTCTTCAAGGGAAGGAAGACCGGCCTTTTCACGACGAGCATTCTCGTTGCGATAGTCACGCTTTTCCTTATCTTCTGCGGCAGGAGAACCTGGAGTCGGGAAGCAATACACCTGCCACAGCGTACGGCACAAGTTGCAAACGTTGTTGGTCAGCCAGTACACCAACACGGCGAACGGGAAGGAAGCACCCGAGAAGATGTACATCACCGGGAAGAGCCACAGCATGGCCTTCTGCATGGTCTCGGTCTGCTTGTTCATCGAAGCAGCTGCCATGTTGCGCTTCATGTTGATGTACTGCATGAGCCACAAGCAGAAGCACATCAGGAACACAAAGACACCGATGACCACCTTGCCGGCAGTAGCTGCACGGGTGAAGTTATCGGTCACACTGACAATGCCGAACACATCGGTCTGGGTGAACTGCTTGGCGGTGGCCACATCAAAGGCACCGAGCGGATCTCGCTTGCCGTTGGCGATGTATGGAATGGCGGACAGCGTGTAGAACATGGACATGAACACCGGGCCCTGAATGAGCATCGGCAGGCAGGAACCTGCCGGATTGACGTTATTGTCCTGGTATAGTTTCATGGTCTCACGACTCATGGCTTCCTTGGAAGCCTGATCCGTCTTGCCCTTGTACTTGTTCTGAATGCGCTGCATCTTCGGCGCCAATGCCTGCATCTTGCGCATCGACTTTATCTGCTTGTAGAACAGCGGGAAGATACACGCCTGCACCACCAGCACCAGGATGATAATGGCAAGAATCCAGGAGACGCCGACCGGGCTCATGCCCAACATGACAAAGAAGTCATGCACGATCTTCATGATCCAAGTCTGCAGCCACTCAACAGGGGTCAGAATCTTGTACAGGAATCCCCAGAACCCGCTATCCAGCAGGAATTGGTTTTGATTGATCATCGTTGGGCCTCTCTTTGGGTTGTGGCCAATGGCGTCAGTCGAGGCTCCTCATGAGCCTTCGACCACGAAAATCGATAAAAAATGGAATAACGTTGCGGCACGTCGTCAATTCCCCCACGGCTCCACGGCCTGCAACGAAGCAATCGCAATACGGCAAGCACTCCGCCTTTGCAAGCGCCATACCGTTCAAAAGCCTCAATGGCATAGTTTGAACATGTCGGGTAATACTTGCAACAGGGCGGTCGGTTCGCAGAAATGTGACGCTGGTACCAACGCACACCACGAATCATTACCGCCCTGATGGAAGTAGACATGTGTCATTCCGCCTTACGAGCCACTTTGGCAAAGCCGGTGGCAAACTGCTCATCCAGAGATGAGAATGATGCGGATGCCGCACTTGGTTTTGCGCGCACCACGATATCGCAGTGAGGCGGCAGGCTCTCTTCATGAGCCTTAGCCAGAACCCTGAACCTGCGCTTCACCGTATTACGGGTAACCGCATTGCCCACCGATTTGGAGACAGCCAAACCCAGACGACGATACGTCGTCCGATCATCAGATTGATGATCATTACGCATCAGGTAATGCACAATGATGTCTTTGCCACCCACTTTGCGCCGGCGTTTAAGTACGGCGACGAAATCACGATGGCTTTGCAGCCGCTCCACCTCGACAGCCTCGAGGAACTGATCCGAGGGATCAGGCGGACAGGCTCTTGCGGCCCTTGGCGCGGCGACGGTTAATCAGCGCGCGACCGGAACGAGTGCGCATACGCACACGGAAACCGTGCTTCATGTGACGACGACGGTTGTTCGGCTGGAACGTCCTCTTCATATCAATTGCTCCTAGGTCTATTTGGCAACGCTTCGCGCTGCCCTCACGTGAGTCAAGCTATACCAACCTACTCTGACCCCTACCCTCAAGTCAAAATACGTCAAGAGTTTTCACATTTCGACACGTCGAGGAAATCTCGGCTCGCCTCTTTGAATCGGCATAAACTCAACCATTTCACCCCAAAAGTTATCCACAAATTACATGTATGTTATTCACATTTGAGCAATTCCAACACGCGACTCGGTGGATAACTTCCTCACATCGGAGTAAACATTATCTACGTAATTCATTCGTTGAGTAGTTCAGAAGGGGCCGACCATGGTTGATGTTTCCGGTGACCCCACAATCGAAGCTGCCCATATTTGGTCAAACACACTTACCCTTCTTAAGCGCAACAGCACTCTGACCGCACGAGAGAAGGGATGGCTTGAGGGAATAGTTCCTGAAGGTGTGTTCGGCTCAACCATCGTGCTGTGTGTGGATAACAATGACACACTGCAGGCCATTCAAGGCAATCTCAACGAATCATTGTTACAAGCACTGCACACCGCAACCGGTGAGAACATGTTCCCCGCGTTCAAAGTAGTGCCGCGCAGTGAACCGCAACCGGTCTCCCCTTATCCAACGAATGCTTCGCCGACTCTCACTGATTTCGGCAAGGAACCGTATGGCGCGCCGGAACCTGTGATTCCTGCTGTTGAACAGCAGTTCTCTGTGCCGCAGCAAAAAATGAATCGCGATCCGGAAACTCATCTCAATAAGAGTTTCACTTTCGATTCGTTTGTTCCCGGTGACTCTAATCGCTTCGCGCGAACTGTTGCATTGGCTGTGGCAGAGGGATCAGGCCAGGATTTCAATCCGTTGTGTATTTATGGCGGTTCCGGTTTGGGCAAAACACATTTGCTCAACGCCATCGGCAATTACGCCTTGGTAAAGGATCCCGGCCTGAAGGTTCGATACGTCACTTCCGAGGAATTCACCAACGACTTTATTGACGCTCTGCAAAATACCAATCAGAGTCAAGGCCAGATAGCGGAATTCAACCGCCGATATCGCCAGGTAGATGTGCTGCTTATTGATGATATTCAGTTCCTAGGCGGCAAGGAAGCCACTCTGGATCAGTTCTTCCATACGTTCAATTCGCTGCATCAAGCGAATAAACGCATTGTCATTGCGTCTGATGTGGCTCCAAAAAACCTGAAAGGTTTTGAGGCTCGACTGATTTCCCGCTTTGAATCCGGCCTGACCGTGGATGTCAAGCCGCCGGATTTGGAGACACGTATCGCCATTCTGCGCATGATTGCCGCAATGAACGGATCGAAGATTCCCAATGACGTTCTGGATCTTATTGCCGAACGTTTCACGGAGAATATACGTGAATTGGAAGGCGCGCTGACCCGCGTCACCGCCGTTGCCTCGCTGAGCAACCAGCCGGTGACCCGCGCTTTGGCGGAGCAAACGCTTCAAGACTTCTTTACCACCGATGTGGAAATCAAGCCCACCGACATCATCGGTCAAGTGGCAAAGTACTTCCACTTGACGTTTGAGGATATCGTCGGCTCATCACGTACCAAGAACGTGGTGATTCCCCGACAGATAGCCATGTATCTCGCTCGCGAGATGACCAGCATGAGCCTGATGGATATCGGCGAGGTGTTTGGAGGTCGCGATCACACTACGGTAATGCATGCTTGCACCCGTATTGGCGACAAAATGCAGCAGAAACAGGAAATCTATAACTACGTTATGGAACTGACTGTGCGTTTGAAGCAGAACGCAGACTGAGTATGCCTATGGCTTCCTTTACGGGAGCCATTTTTTTATATCTGCGCATATCCGAGAGAATCGTTCCTGAAGACTGATTTTGGCACTTTTTCAAACCGAGCCAGAAAAAGTGCCGAAAACCGTCCTCAGAATCGATTCTCCTCGCCGATAATCATGTTCAACACGCCGTGCAAAGACCCAATAATCATGAAAGTTATCCACATAGTTGTTCACAAATGTGGGCAAACTCGGCGGATAACTCGTGGATTACCCACTATTTTTCGGTGGAAAATTGGTGCATAACATGGTCTTCTGTGTGGAAAACTTAACAATTGACTTTTTCCTGTGGATAAGTCGCCTATTTATCCACACGCTATACAGAAGTTATCCACAACACTCCCCAGTGGATAAGCCGTTACCGCAGTAGACCTCCATCCACTTATCCACACTATCCACCGCACTTATTACGACGATTACTTACTTGCATACATAAGCTCACCGTCATGGTGATAATCGGCCGCATCAAGCACGCAAGCAAAAGAACCAACCAACCGCTAGAATGTTCTTCAGCAAAACCGACGAAGGGAACAACCTGACATGAAAGTCGAAATCGATACCGCCGCATTGGCTGATGCCGTGGCCTGGACCTCCCGCGTCATTGACGCTCGTCCCTCCAACCCAATTCTCGCTGGCGTAAAACTTGAAGCCATTGACGGCACTCTGCAGTTCTCTGCATTCAATTACGAGATTTCCGCTCGTCACCACATCGAAGCTGGTGTTGATAAAGCCGGTTCCGCTCTGGTTCTGGGCAAGCTTCTGGCTGATATCACCAAGTCGCTGCGTTCCGAAAAAACCTACCTGACCACCGATGGCTCCACGCTAACCATCACCTCTGGCAAGTCGAAGTTCACGTTGCAGCTCATGCCCGATGCCGAATACCCTGATTTGCCGGTTGTGCCGCCTATGCTCGGCCAAGTTGATGCCCAAACTTTCGTCCAAGCCGTGAACCAGGCATCCGTCGCCGTCTCCCGCGAAGAAAACCGTCCGGTACTGACCGGCGTGCGCATGCAGTTCCAGGACGACAAAGTCATCATGACCTCCACCGACCGCTTCCGTTTGGCTCGTGCCGCGTTCACCTGGACCCCGCAAGACGCCAATGTGGACACCATCACCCTAGTGCGTGGCTCTTTGCTCAAGGACGTGGCTCGTTCTCTGGACGAACACCAGAACATCCGCCTTGATTTCGATGCCGATAACCCCACGTTGCTCGGTTTTGAAAATGCCGGTCGCGTATCCACTTCGCAGCTCATCGACGGTGAGTTCCCGGCTGTCGACCGCTTGTTCGCCGATGAATACCCGATTCAGGCCGTAGTGAACAAGCAAGATCTGCTTGACGCCATTAGCCGTGTGGCTCTAGTCGCCGAGCGCAACGCCCCGATCCGCATGATGTTCACCGGCCAGGAGCTCGCCTTGTCCGCCGGTTCCGCCGACGAAGCGCAAGCCAATGAAACACTCGATATCGATATGGATGGCGACGAAATCACCGTGGCGTTCAACCCGTCCTACCTCAAGGAAGGTTTGTCCGCGATTGCCGAGCCGTTTGTACGCATCAAGATGACCACGCCGGTCAAGCCGGTGGAATTCAACGGGCAGCAGGAAGCCGATTCCGATGAATCGATGGACTACCGCTACCTGCTGGTGCCGATGCGCTTTAACAGCTGACGCAGAATCTCTCACATACTGCACATGCATATCTCCCGTCTTGCACTCGACCACTACCGCTCATGGAGCCAGGTAGTGGTCGATTTCGTACCAGGAGTCAATATCCTGGTCGGCAAGAACGGCTTGGGCAAAACCAATCTGGTGGAGGCCGTTGAAGTGCTCTCCACCGGAGCTAGTCATCGTGCCTCCAGCATGCTGCCGCTTATCGAACGCGGCCAAACCACTGCCACTATTCGCGCCAACGTAGTAGACGACGATGGGCAAAGCACCACGTATGAGGCATCGATTCATGCTCGCGGCGCGAATCGGGCACGCATCAATTCAGGAACCTCGCTCTATTTACGCGATATCATCGGCCGTATTCCCAGCGTTTCGTTTACTCCTGAAGACCAGAGATTGGTATCGGGTGATCCTGGTGCCCGACGAACGTTGCTCAACCAAGCCGGAGCCCTGCTGGAACCCGGCTATATGCAGTCGTTGCATCAATTCACACGCATCGGCAAGCAGCGCGCCACGTTGCTGAAGCAGCTTGGCGCCAGCGCGAATACTGGGCAACCGGTGGATGCCGTATTAAGCGGTTTGGAAATATGGACCGGACAGTTTATCGAAGCAGGTGTAGAACTGACCCGTATGCGTGCGAGAGTCATCGACTTGCTGGCTGAGCCGTTTGCCGCGCTGTACGCTGAGTTGACTGGCAACGATGACACCGTCAGCCTGACGTATGCGCCGTCATTTGACGAAGTGCTGATGCAAGACGATCCACGATTGAGCATCAGTGAACATTTCCAGCGCATCTACCCTGGAGAAGTGGCTCGAGGCGTCAATCTTATCGGCCCTCAACGTGACGATTTGACCCTGAATCTTGCTGATATGCCAGCCCGCGAATTCGCCTCGAACGGCGAGATGTGGACCATGGCGCTGGCCTTGAAAATGGCGCTATTCCAAGTGATACGCCAGAGATTGGGCCTTAGGCCCATCGTTATCCTTGATGATGTGTTCGCCCAGCTTGACGACAACCGTCGTACCCAGATTCTGGATTTTGCGCGCCGGCAAGATCAGGTGCTTATCACCGTGGCGTCAGAAGGCGATGTGCCCACGCATGAATCGGACAATGTGCTTGATATTGCGCAATTGATGCCATCCGCCGCGCAGTCTGGGGGCGGGAGCGAGACACAATCATGAAGCCTCCCATTGCCTGTCAGCTGCATGTGGACGAAACCAAACTACCCGCAGAAATATTTGAACATCTCTCTCACCGCGGGGCGATACTGAAAGACCGACGCCGCAGACGCGAGGAAGCCTTTGAGAACTTCGGCAAGCCCGGCCGTGATCCGGCCGAGTTGGGCAGCGTGATGAGCTCAATCGCAGGCGGTGGCGTATGGGCTGCGAACATGAAATTGGCGCAATTGCGCAACCATTGGGATCAGGTGGTAGGCGAGGCAATCGCCAATCATTCGGCAGTCGCTGATTTCACCGATGGAGTCTTGACTATTCGTGCCGAATCCACAGTGTGGGCCACTCAACTGACCTATTTGATTCCGCAACTGACCGATACCATTCGCAGGAATCTCAAAGGACTGACCATCAACGAAATCAGAGTCACCGGTCCGGCGGTCGGATACAGCCGGAAATGGGCCCGGCGTCGATAACACCCTAGAATAGGGGAAATTCGTAGAAGCCCCGCTATGGCGCTCGTCGTAGTAGACGAGTAGAATCACATGCAATATGGTCAAATGGCTGGAAGAGCCCTTTACGGGCCTCATAAGCCATATCGCCTCTGCAAATGACCTTCATTACAGAGGTTGACCCCGTAGTCACGGAAGGAAGCCTGTTGGCAGACGAAACCAGCAAAGAGGAGCAGCTGA
>OBZH01000642.1_pt1 | contig 34194 bp, 29 predicted proteins | sample 1476881 | NCBI WGS metagenome assembly OBZH01 (sample SAMEA2580230, study PRJEB22360) | human gut metagenome | biome: human gut; feature: human-associated habitat; material: faeces | place: Denmark | collected 2008/2010 | reverse complement strand
TGCAGAAGGCCTCCTCGCGCTCGTCGCGGTCCGCATCTCCGCAGCCGCTCCAGCAAACACCCGAGCCTCAGCCCGTGCTCGCTCGCGCGCACAGCAAGGCTCACAATGTCATAGGCGTCCTTGTCTGCGTGCTGCTGGCGATCGCGCTCGAGGTGTTCGGCTACAACTTCCAGTTCTTCTACTCGATGACCTATCCCGATGCGGGGAGCTACCTCGTCAACGGGGCTCAGCCCTCGCAAGTGGGCACGATCACGCTCGATTCCTCGTCGAGCTCCTTTGAGATCACGGGGCTCAACTCCACGGTACGCTCCATTCATTTCACACCGGTGCTCTCCGATGCCGCAGGTGCCGCGAAGGCGACCGACAGCAAGATCCAAGTCGTCATCTCGCTTGCCGACGAGGGCAACGCGAACTACTACGCGAACCCGGCCGTGTCGGTCGACCCCGCCGACCCCGCGACTACCTACATTTCGCTCGATCCCGCTGGCAAGTGCCATTCCATCAAGGTGAACATGACGAACCTCGCGGACATCGGCGCAGTTCAGGTTTCGGGTATATCGCTCAATCAGAAGGTTCCGTTCGATTTCGACCCGCTGCGCGCGGGCTCGGTGCTCGCCATTCTGCTCGTGCTCTTCGCGCTGCGCCCCGCGTCGGGCCTCTACAGCCGCGTTCGCGACTCGCGCCTGGCGAGCCACCGTATTCTGCTTGTCGTGCTCGTCGTCGTACAGTGCGTGGTCGTGCTTGCGCTCGTGCTCTCCAACTCGCACTACGTGTCCTTGACGCAGACGCCGTCCTACGAGAACCAGTTCCAGTATCAAAAGCTCGCCGTCGCGCTCACTCAGGGGCATCTGTACTTGAACGATGTGCCCTCCGACGCGCTGCAGGCGATGGCGAACCCCTACGATACGCAGGCGCGTGCGGCGCAGGGCGTGCCCTATCTTTGGGACCATGCGTACTTCCACGGGAAGTATTACGTTTATTTCGGCATCTTGCCGTGCCTGGTGTTCTATGTGCCCTGGCTGCTTGTGACGCACACGGGCTTCCCGACGTGGCTCGGCATCGCCATCTGCGACTGCATCTATGCGGCGGGGCTTATGTACCTGCTCTCGGCGGTGTGCCGTCGTTGGTTCCCGCGCACGTCGATCGGGGTGCTCGTGGTGCTCGATGTGATGCTGCTCGTCGCGGGCGGCGGCATCATCCTCGCGCGTACGCCGTCGATGTATTTCATGCCTGAAGCGATGTCGCTCGCGCTCGTCTCGTGGGGCCTGGGGCTGTGGGTCTCGGGTACCTCGCGCGGCTATATCGAGCGGGGGAAGATCGTGCTCGGCGCGCTGCTCATCGCGCTCACCATGGCCTCTCGCCCGCAGATGGTGCTCTCCGCGGTGTTTGGCCTCGTCCTTTTCTGGCCGTTTTTGCGCGACTCGAAGGGCGATCGTGGGGCTAGACGGGACGTCATGGGCGCCTTCAAGGTGGCGATGGTGCCGTTTGTACTGGTCGCCGTCGCGGTGCTTGCCTACAACGCCGCGAGGTTCGGCTCACCGTTCGATTTCGGCGCGAACTACAACCTCACCACGAACGACATGACCCACCGAGGGTTCCACCTCGACCGCATTCCGTTCGGGCTCTACGCATACCTCTTCCAGCCGCCCGTGTTCGGCAGCCAGTTCCCGTTCCTGCGGCAGGCTTACCTCGACCCGGCGTACCAGGGCATCACCATCTACGAGCCCATGTTCGGCGGCTACTTCTTCCTGTATCCGATGACGCTTGCCGTTTTGGGCATCGTCATCGGGCGCGTGCGCGCGCAGCTTAAAGAGCAGCGACTTTTGCCGTTGTTCGTGGCGCTTGTGTGCGTGGCCTTTGCGCTGTGCATCTTCGATTTGCAGGGCGCGGGCATCCTCATGCGCTACGTGTGCGATTTCGGGTTGTTCTTCGCACTGGCGGGCGCGATTGTGTTCCTTGCGCTTCTGCAGGTCAAGAGTGAAAAGCGCCTCACGAAAGATTGGACGACGCAATTCTCTGCCGTAGGCTCGCGCGGGGCTGTTGCGGCGGCGGGCGAGGGCGCAGAAACCGTGTCGGTGTACCGTATCTCGCTATACTTCATGTTCGCGACGCTTGTGCTCATGGTGATCATGAACGTGATGCTCTGGAATGTTTTCGGCATGTATTGATGTCGGCGCATCCCCCGCTGTTCCTCGCTTGCCTTTGTCCTTCGCGCGTTTTCTCTCTTGCATATACCCCTAGAGGGTATATAATGCCGACTGAAATATACCTCCAGGGGGTATGCGAAAGAAAGGAAAGGTTGCGATGGCGAAGGCTAACGGCAAGCGCTCGGTAGGGGATGTGGGTAAGGTCTCGGCTGATGGTGAGCCCGCTGCTTGCGAAAGCAAGGGCGCGCGTGCGCAAAACTGCTGCTGTCACCATAAGGCAACGCCGCGCACGGAGGAGTTTCAGCGCGACCTGCAGAAGCGTCTCAATCGTGCAATTGGCCAGCTCAACGGCGTGAAAGCCATGATCGATGACAACCGCTACTGCGGGGACGTCTTAACGCAGCTCGCTGCCGCGGAGTCTGCCGTGCACTCCATTTCCGCCATCCTTCTGCAAAACCACCTGGAGACCTGCGTTGTCGAGCAAATCGAGGCGGGCAACACCGCCATCATCGACGAGGCGATGCAGCTCATCAAGAAGTTCGCGAGGTAGAAGATGACCCAAAAACAAACCTTCGACGTTTCGGGCATGACGTGTGCTGCCTGCTCCGCTCGCGTCGAGAAGACGACATCGGGCGTTGCCGGTGTCGAGCACGCCGTGGTAAACCTGCTGAAGAACTCGATGGAGGTGTAATACGCCTGAAATCCCGCCACACTCGCCGCGATCAGCGCGGCAGTAGAGAAGGCAGGCTACGGTGCCACGCCCCGAGTCGAGGCCACCGCAGCCGCGGGCGCTCCGAGCAGTTCTGCCCCCCCGTCCGCCGCGCGGGAAAACGCCGCCGCAAAGGAGGCGGCGCATGTGCGCATGCGGCTCATCGTGTCGTTCGTGTTCACCATCCCCCTGTTCTACTTATCCATGGGCCACATGTTCGGATGGCCCTTGCCCGCTTTTTTCCTGGGCCACGAGAACATGCTCGCGTTCGCATTTACCCAGTTCCTGCTCTTGTTACCCGTGGTTTTCGTGAACTTCAAGTTCTTCCGCGTGGGTTTCAAGACGCTCTTCCACGGCTCACCGAACATGGACTCGCTCATCGCGCTGGGCTCGACTGCCTCGACGGTCTACGGCATCGTCGCAATCTACCGTATCGGCTGGGGAATGGGGCACGGCGACGTCGATTTCGCGCACATGGCGGCGATGGATTTGTACTTCGAGTCGGCGGCGATGATCCTCACGCTGATCACGCTGGGCAAGTACTTCGAGGCGCGCGCGAAGGGGAAGACCACCGACGCGATTGCGCAGCTTATGGACCTCTCTCCGAAAACGGCGATTCGCCGCAACGTCGACGGTGCCGAGGAAGAAGTCCCTGTCGAGCAGGTGCGACCGGGGGATATCCTCATCGTTCGCGCCGGTGCGGGCGTGCCTGTCGACGGAGTGGTGATCGAAGGCGCGGGCACGGTCGACGAGTCCGTCATCACGGGCGAAAGCGTACCGGTGGAAAAGGGCGTGGGGGCTGCGGTTACGGGTGCGACGGTGAACCGCACGGGATGGTTTGCCATGCGCGCCGAGCGCGTGGGCGCAGACACCGTGCTCGCGGGGATCGTGCGCATGGTCGACGAGGCGACAAGCTCTAAGGCGCCTATCGAAAAGCTCGCCGACAAGATTTCGGGCGTGTTCGTGCCCGTGGTCATCGCGATTGCGCTTATCATCTTCATCATCTGGATGTTTGTCGGCGCAGGTGTGGCGACCGCTCTTTCCCACGCGATCAGCGTGCTCGTCATCTCGTGCCCTTGCGCTTTGGGACTCGCCACCCCGACCGCCATCATGGTGGGGACGGGACGCGGTGCTGCGAACGGCATCCTCGTGAAGTCGGCAGAGGCGCTGCAGACCGCGCACGGCGTGAAGACGGTCGTTCTCGACAAGACAGGAACCATCACGAAGGGTGCGCCCGAGGTGTGCGAGGTGCTGGTGGTCGAGGGGCGTTCGGCGCTCGCTTCGGGCGCCGCGGGTTGTGTCGGCGGAGTCCCGAGCTCGGCAGATGGCTTCGGTGGCGCTCACAAAGCGAGTTCCGCACGAGCCGAACAGTCCAGTGGACTGTTCGTGCGAGTCAGGACTGCCGAGCGACTGGGTGCTGCCGAAGCCATTCAAACCTCTCAGGTTGACGCTCAAACACTCGCCTTCCTTTCCCTTGTCTACTCCCTCGAGAAGCGCTCGGAGCACCCGCTCGCGCAGGCTATCGTGGCGTACGCCGAGGCGCAGCTCAGGAAGTCGAGGCCTTCGAGCAAGTCCCTGGCGGCGGGCTTCGCGGAGTTGTCGCTGGTCGCGCGTGTCTCGCCGGCAATGCGCGGCTCATGGAAGACGGCGACGTCGATGCGGCGTTTGCAAGCGAACAGGCGCAGCGCTTGGCCGATGAGGGAAAGACGGTGATTTACTTCGCGGTCGATGGCTCGCTTGCAGGAGTTATCGCTCTGGCCGACGAGCCCAAGCCCCGAAGCGCTGCAGCGCTTGCCGAGCTCTCGCGCATGGGTATCCGGACCGTTATGCTCACGGGCGACAACGAGCGCACGGCGCACGCCATCCAAAAACGCGTCGGCACCGACGACGTCATTGCCGGCGTGTTGCCTCAGGGCAAGGAGGAGGTCATTCGCGACCTGCAGAAACAGGGGACAGTTGCCATGGTGGGCGACGGCGTGAACGATGCTCCCGCCCTCGCGCGCGCCGATGTGGGCATCGCCATCGGCGCAGGCACCGACATCGCTATCGACAGCGCCGACATCGTGCTCATGAAAAGCGACCTGGCCGATGTGCCTGCGGCGATCTCGCTTTCGCGCGCGACCATGCGCAATATCAAGCAGAACCTGTTCTGGGCGCTCATTTACAATGTGATCTGCATCCCCGTGGCGGCCGGTGCGCTCTCGTTCGCGGGCGTAACCTTGAACCCCATGATTGCTGCGGCGGCTATGTCGTGCAGCTCGGTGTGCGTGGTGTCGAACGCGCTTCGCCTTCGCGGATGGAAGCCTGTGGCGTTCGACGAGGCGGCATCGGCGCTGGAACCCGATGCCGCACCCGATGCCGCATCCGGGGCTGCGCTCGCAAGCGAGGCGGGTGTGCCCACGATGGACGGGCCCTCTGCGGAAGACGGCGACGAATCGCCCGTTTCCGCTGGTCATAGCGAAGAAATGCAAACCGTGAAACCGAAGGAGATTATCATGGAAAAGAAGCTTTCCGTTGAAGGCATGATGTGCCAACATTGCGTTGCCCACGTGAAGAAGGCGCTCGAGGGCGTCGAGGGCGTGGAAGAGGCCGTGGTCGACCTCGATTCCAACAGCGCGACGGCGAAACTTTCCGCCGACGTGGCCGACCAGGTGCTTGTCGACGCCATCGTCGATGCTGGATACGAAGCGAAGGTCGTCGAGTAGTAAGACGCCCCCTTCGTGGTCAAAAGAAAGAGTTGTGCGTTGTTGTTGGCTCGCTAAAGTGACATTCACTCTGCAGTTACACCCCACATTACCCAAATTTGGGGTGTACTGCGACAATTCTCGACTCTCACCCATTTGAAAGAAAAAACGAACGCGCACAACTCGCTCAGTTGACCACGAACTTGCCCTACTGCTCCACGAGGCGTTGCGAGCACCTATCCACTGCGATTTTGAGGGCAAGCAACGCCCTCGCCCCCCTAATCCGCGAAAGCCCACCGGAAGGAACAAACCCATGGCTAAGACAGCCGAACCGAACACAACCCCCGCACTCGATGGGCGCCCGCTCGTTGCGCGCACATCCCCTCTCGAGGATCGATGGGGAAGGCTCTCCATCGTGTTCGGCCAGGACGGCGTCGAGCTTCTTGCTGGCAAGAAAGTGCTCCTCTTCGGTTTGGGCGGCGTCGGCTCGAACTGCCTTGAGCCCCTCGCGCGCGGCGGTATCGGATCGTTTGTGCTGGTTGATTGCGATGTTGTGCAGCCCTCGAATGTGAACCGCCAGGCGGTTGCTTGGGAGAGCACCATCGGTCGACGCAAGACGGACGTCGCGTGCGAGATGGTGCGCGCGATCAATCCCGAGGCCCAGGTGGAAACGGTCGACGAGTTCGTCCTGACCGAGAACCTGCCTGCCTTCCTTGACGCGCACGGTGACGTCGACTTCGTGATCGACGCAATCGACACGGTCTCCGCGAAAATCGCCCTCGCGAAGCTGTGCGAGGATCGGGGCCTTCCGCTCGTGTGCTCAGCGGGTGCAGCGGATCGCTTCTTCCCCGAGCGCCTTTCGTTTGCGAACATCTACGATACGCACGATTGCGGGCTTTGCCGAATCTTGCGCAAAGAGGCACGCAAGCTTGGCATCAAACGCTGGACCATCCTGTATTCCGACGAGTCTTCTGCGCGCGAGCTTTTGGGCACCCCGCGCCTGCCCGAGCCCGAGCAAGTGCCCGGTGAGCGACGCCGGAAGCTTCCGCTCGGCACAACTTCCTGGATGCCTCCCATCATGGGACAAATGATTGCGGGCTATGTGATCTGCTCGCTTATGGGTTTGGAAAACGGCGGGCGATCGCTATGATGGAGGGGATCCCGCTCATCGACACGCACTGCCACCTGGACTTTGCGGGCAATGCGGCGGAACTTGCTGCCGCTTATGCTGCATGTGGCGGTGCGCTTTCGGGAACCTGCGATCCGCGGGATTTCGATCGCGTGTGCGCGATGCTCGCCCCCTACGCCCCGCGCGTGCGGGTTGGCTTGGGGCTTCACCCGTGGTGGGTCGCCGATGGCACTTGCGGGGAAGGGGAAGTCGCGCTGTTCGAGCGCCTGGCTCCCGCCGCGCCTCTTATCTCGGAAGTGGGGCTTGACTTTCAGCCGCGACGCGCCGATACGCGCGATGCGCAAATCGAGGCGTTCGAGCGCGTCTGCGTTGCTGCCGCGCACCCTTCAGCGGAGTTCCCGCGACGCATTATGTCCATCCACTCGTCGGCGGCAGCGGCCTGCGTGCTCGATGTGCTCGAACGCACGGGGTGTCTCGATGCTTGCATCTGTATTTTCCACTGGTTCTCCGGCTCGCAAGAGGAGCTGACTCGCGCCATCGATGCGGGATGCTTCTTCTCCGTGAATGAGCGCATGCTCAAAACGAAACGCGGCCGCGCCTATGTGCGCGCCATTCCCGAGGGTCGCCTGCTCATCGAGACCGACTTCCCGAGCAAACCCACCGCTATGATGATTCCCCAAGACGTCGCCCCGCGCCTCGAGCGCACGATGTCGTTACTTGCTGAAGCGCGCGGCGCCGACGAGCGCTCGCTGGCCTTGGCCATCGCAGCTGCAAGCGAACGGATTCTTCTCTCGTAGAGAGGCGATAGAAGGCTCAAAAGTTATCCTTAGTTGATTTAACGAGGAAGCCATGGTAAACTTCTTGTGATTTGCTAGTTATATCGAACAGTAAGTAGGTACAACGTGTGAACGAACAGACTGCCCAAATTGAGCAGAGTGTTAAGGTTGAACAGATAAAACAAGGTAGCTGTCGCCTTCGCTACGGACTTTGGGCGGCAGGAGGTTTCCTCTTTTTCGCTCTGGGGATGGTGGGCGCAGTGTTGCCGATTCTGCCTACAACGCCGTTCATCCTGGTTGCCGCCTTCTGCTTTGCGCGCAGCTCCGATCGTCTGAACAGCTGGTTTAAAGGCACGAAGGTCTACAAGATGGTGTTTGAGGGCTATATGACCAAGCGTTCCATGACGCTGCGGGCGAAGCTCACTATCCTTGTGCCAGTTACCGTGCTTCTGGCTGTGAGCTTTGCCATGATGAGCGCCGTTCCTGTCGGCCGCGCGATTGTTGCCATCGTGTGGGTGGGGCATATCGTCTATTTCGGGTTTGTCGTGAAAACCGAGCGCTAACCAGGGAATTCGCGCTCAGCAATTGAGAGGTTCGCCCTGCGGTCCCCGTACGGCGCTTTCCGCCCGCTTTTTTTGCCCCGTCTCTCGCCCGTGTTCAGCGTTCAGCCCTCACCCATCGCCTTTTCCCTCCTTTTGCGATTGCCACGCTCCATTTCGCCTGCGCTCCTGTACTATAGGGCGGTTTGGTGATTCGATGGGGAAGGAAAGCGGCCGCGTGAGGCGAATGGGCGAAAGCGATCGTGCCACGATGGTGGGCTTTCTTGCACTCGTGTTCTGGAGCATGATGTTCGGGTTTGTGCGCCTGACCTCGCAGGGTTTCGGCGTCTTGCTTGGCGGTGCGCTCATCTACACGCTCGGCGCCATCTCGCTGTTCATCGTTTTGCGCCCATCGCGGCCGAACGCTTATTCCTTGAAGTACTTCCTGGTCAGCGGCGGGCTTTTCGTGTTCTACGAGGCCGCCATAAGCGCCTCGATCGGCCATGCTGCCTCGTCCACGCAAACGGTCGAGCTCAGCATGGTGAACTACCTTTGGCCTTCGCTTACCGTTCTTTTGAACTCAACGGCGATGCGCGGCGCGCGCGGATTCGCCCGCGCTCTGCCGGGTGCTGCCGTCGCGACGGTGGGCGTAATGCTCGCTATCGGGGGAGATGCCGGCCTTGACGCGGGCGTCGTCGCGGCGGATATCTCCTCGAATCCGCTTCCGTTCGCCCTGACGCTCGCGGCGGCGCTTGCCTGGGCGTCCTATTCCGTCGTTACGCCGCGCATCACGAACGGCAAGGATGCCACGCCCTATTTCATGATCGGCGTCGCGGCGGTGTTCTGGGTGATGTTCGCCACCTCGGGCGCTCCTGTTCCCCAAAGCATGCCGTCTATCGGGTCGATCCTGGCGCTTCTTGCCGCCATGGGCTCGATCGCCGCAGGGTACGCGTGCTGGAACCACGGACTGCTGTTCGGCAACGTATCGCGCATGGCGCTAGCATCGTACGCGGCGCCCTTTCTCTCGGTGGTGGCAAGCTCGATCATCTTGGGGCTCGCGCTGCCTGGGCTTTTCTGGGCAGGCGTTGCCTTCGTCGTTGCGGGTTCGTTGCTGAACCTGCTCATGGGCAAGCGCGCGGAAAGCCACGAAAAAGCCTAGTTCGGAAAGGGGACTCAGGACGCCTTTCGATAGAAGCGGCGTTTTCAAGCTGCTCGCAGCGCTGGCGGCCTTTGCTGCGTTGTCGAGCACATTCCCTTTGCGTCCTGACAGCTCGTTTTCTCACCGTTTGTCCGCTTTAATTCTGGTTTCGCGCGAATTTGCCGCTTTGCGCTGGTCTTTCGCTCGTTCTTCCAATACCATCAAGGTCGATTTGACCTTATCTTTACGGAGGAATCCCCCATGCATCCTTGCGCCGATGCCGAAGCGCTTGCTTTCGCCCAATCCGAACCTGCAGGAACCCGCACCGCCGCGCTCGTTCGCGATGCCGCCGCGTCCGCTGAGGGCGCCATCATCGAGTGGCGCCGGTTATTTCATCAGCATCCTGAGCTTTCGGGGCGGGAATCGCATACGCAGGAGATGCTCTGCGGCGAGCTCGATCGCCTGGGGGTGGAATATCGCCGCCTCGATAACAACGGTATCATCGCGACGATTCGCGGGGAGGCCCCCGGAGCCTACGATGCCGCCGGCGTCCCTGTTCGCCGCGTGGCACTTCGCGCCGACATCGATGCGCTTCCTGTGACCGAGGACACAGGCTTGCCGTTCGCCTCCGAGAATGAGGGCGTCATGCACGCGTGCGGCCACGATGCGCACATGGCCATGATGCTCGGTGCGATCCGCATTCTTCTCGAGACGAAATCGCAGCTCAAGGGCGAGGTTCGCATCTTGTTCCAGCCTGCTGAGGAAATTTCGATCGGCGCGCTCTCCATGATCGACGCTGGCGCGCTCGACGGCGTCGACGCCATTTACGGCGTGCACATCTGGAGCGAGGTCGACGCGGGCACGGTGTCGTGCGCGCCGGGGCAGCGCATGGCCAACACTGACTGGTTCCACATCGACATCGAGGGCGTCTCCGCGCACGGTTCCATGCCGCACAAGGGCGTCGACGCCGTTGTCGTGGGGGCGGAGATGGTGAACGGGCTGCAGGTGCTCGTCAGCCGCGACGTGTCGCCGTTCGACCCGGTCGTGGTCACCGTGGGCGAGTTCCACGGTGGCGAGGCGCGCAACATCATGGCTGGTCACGCCTACCTTTCGGGAACGGTGCGCACCTGGACCGAAAAGCTGCGCCGCGAAGTTCCCGATCGCCTCGAGCGCATCGTGAGCAAGATAGGGCACGCTTTCGGGGCCAAGGTGAAGTTCACGTTCGAGGAGGGCAATGCGGGCCTCTCGAACGACCCCGTGTGCGCGGAGGTCGCGCGGCGTGCGGTCGTGGACATGCTGGGGAAGTCCGCGGTGTCGGACTACCGCGGTACGCTCTCGGGCGAGGATTTCAGCGAGTACCTGAACATCGTGCCCGGCGTGTTCTGCTTCGTTGGAACGCGAAATCCCGAGGTCGGGGCTTCGCACCCGCAGCATAGCTGTCATTTCACCATCGACGAGAGCGTGCTCGCTAAGGGCAGCATGGTTGCCGCCCAATGGGCCTGCCGCATGTTGGCGGCGGAATAGGGGGCGTCGTCGTGCGCGCCTTGCGGGTTCTCTGAGGGCCCGCGGCTGCTTGCGGGCGCTCCGCCCCGATGTTGGCGGAGATTCCTCGCGGCGGCGCATGTCAGGCTCTCGTGCGCCTTCCTTAAAACTACATCATTTGTTCGCTGTGTTAGCCATGCAAAACTTGCCACTTGCTGCTATGATTAAACGCGAGAAAACAGCTGCGCACCCACACTTGCAAATACACTCCGCGCGCATACCACGTAAGCGATTCGAGGCATATCCATGGCGTTCGTACATTTGCACAATCACACCGAATATTCCCTGCTCGACGGCTTGACCCACGTGAAGGACATGGTTCGTCGCGCCGCCGATCTCGACATGCCGGCGGTGGCTATCACCGACCACGGCGTCATGTCGGGCGTGCCGGAGCTGTGCGATGCGTGCACGGCGGTCGAGAAGGAAACGGGCAAGAAGGTCAAGCCCATCTACGGCTGCGAGGTCTACTTCACCACCGACGAGGAGCTGCGCAAGGACGTAAAGCCGAAGCTGTACCATCTGCTGCTCCTTGCGAAGACCAACGAGGGTTATCACAACCTGTTGCACCTGGTCAGCGAATCGCATGTCGACAACTTCTACTACAAGCCGCGCACGACGTTCTCCATGCTACAAAAGTATGGCCACGGCATCATCGGCTCGTCCGCGTGCATCGCGGGCATCATCCCGAAGCTTCTGGATAACCGCCAGTTCGACGACGCGGTCGAGTGGGCGCGCCGTTTCGCGAGCTGCTTCGACGAGGGCGACTTCTACATCGAGCTGCAAAACCAGGGCCTGCGCACCGACGCCGGCATGACGCAGACCGAGCTCAACCGCCAGCTCACCAAGGTCGCCCAGCTTGCGGGCCTAAAGACCATCGCCACGAACGACTTCCACTACCTTAAGAAGGAAGACGCAAAGGCGCAGGACATCATGCTGTGCATCGGCACGGGTTCGGCGGTGAACGACGCGAACCGCATGCGCTTCGAGAACGACGAGTTCTACATGAAGACGGAAGAGGAGATGCGCGAGGCGCTCTCCGAGTTCCCCGAGGCGTGCGACAATACAGTCGAGGTGGCCGAAAAGGTCGACGTCGTGCTCGAGCGTGACTCCATTCTGCCGCGTTTTCCCTTGCCAGAGGGCGAAACCGAGGAAAGCTGGTTCCGCAAGCAGTGCGAGTGGGGCTTGAAGAAGCGCTACGGCGACCCGGTGCCCAAAGAGGCATGGGATCGCTATGAATACGAGGCTGGCATCATCTTGCAGCAAGGCTTCCCGGCGTACTTCCTCATCGTGCAGGAATACATTGCCTGGGCCCGCAGCCAGGGAATCGGCGTCGGACCGGGCCGTGGCTCGGCTGCAGGCGCCATCTGCACTTACGCTATGGGCATTACCGACCTCGACCCGCTTCCCAACGGGCTTCTGTTCGAGCGCTTCCTGTCGCCCGAACGCGTGGAGATGCCCGATATCGACGTCGACTTCGAGGATGAACGTCGCCAGGAAGTCATCGAGCATATTAAAGAAGTCTACGGCGAGGACCATGTGTCGGGCGTTATCACGTTCGGCAAGCTGCAGGCGAAAAACGCCGTGCGTGATGCTGCGCGCGTGCTTGACTACCCTTACAGCGTGGGCGACCGCATCTGCAAGATGATCGGCGACGAGCTTGGCATCACCATCGACAAGGCGCTCGAGACGAACCCCGACCTGAAAAAGGCCTACGACGGCGAAGAGGACGTGCGCCAGGTCGTCGACGCCGCGAAGTCGATTGAAGGCCACGTGCGCGGCGAGGGCGTGCACGCCTGCGCAACCATCATCTGCCGCGACCCCATGGCTGACCACGTGCCCATGAAGCGCGACACCAAAGGCGGCGGCATCATCACGCAATATGACGGCCACTACACGCCTGACCTGGGCTTGCTTAAAATGGACTTCCTTGGACTGCGCACTTTGGGCGTGCTTTCGCGCGCGTGCCGCAACGTCGAGCAGACCACTGGCGTCAAGATGGTGCCCGAGGAGATTCCCACCGACGACGAGGGCGCGTTCGCCCTCATGCGCTCGGGCAACATGGACGGCCTGTTCCAGGTAGAAGGCTCGCTGTACGTGAGCCTGTTCGCACGGCTCCCACCGCGCCGCTTCTCCGACATCGTCGCATCGATCGCCCTCAACCGTCCGGGCCCGCTCGAGTCCGGCATGGTCGACGACTACGTGAAGGTGGCGAGCGGCAAGACGCCCGTCCACTACTACGACGATCGCCTGCGCCCTGTGCTCGAGGAAACCTACGGCACCATGGTCTACCAGGAACAGATTATGCAGGTGTCCATGGTGATGAGCGGCTTTTCCGCCGGCAAGGCAGACAAGCTGCGCAAGGCAATGGGCAAGAAGAAAATCGACATCATGCGCCTGCTCCAGGAAGACTGGAACAACGGTGCCGTCGAGAACGGCTACTCACTCGACATCGCGAAGAAGATTTGGGATGACGCGGAGAAGTTCGCTAAGTACGCGTTCAACAAGTCGCACTCGGCTGCATACTCCATCCTGGTCATGCGCACGGCGTACCTGAAGGCGCATTACCCCAACGAGTACATGGCCGCAGTGCTGTCGAGCTACATGGGCAATACCGACCGCCTCATCCGCTACATCGCGAGCTGCAACCATAACGGCACGCCCGTGTTGCCGCCGGACATCAACTCGTCGAACGCCGAGTTCACCCCGGTTAAGGATGGCATCCGCTTCGGACTCGTCGGCGTGCGCGGTGTTGGGCGCAACGTGGCCGACGCCATCATCGCCGAGCGTGAGGAGAACGGCCCGTTCACCAGCCTGCACGACTTCGTGAACCGCGTCGATGCGAAATGCTTCAACCGTAAGACGCTTGAAGCGCTCATCAAGGGCGGTGCCTTCGATTCGACGGGGTACACGCGCAAGCAGCTCATGTACTTCCTGGAGGAAACGCCGCTGCTCGAGAACGCCTCGAAGCGCCAGAAGGATCGCGACGCCGGCCAGGTGAGCATGTTCGACCTGTTCGCCGCCGATGAGGATTCCGGTTTTCAGGAAGACGTGCCCGCGCCCGACGGCATCGAGTGGGACAAGCGCACCAAGCTTGCCTACGAAAAGGAAATCATGAAGATCTACGTGTCTGAGCACCCGCTTGCACCGTACGAGAGCGCGATTTCCCGCATGACGAAGTTCCAGCTGGGTGATTTGGCCGAGCGCACGAAGGAAATCAAGTCGGCGACGTTCGTCGGCATGGTGTCCAACGTGGTGACCAAGCTCACCAAGCGCGGCACGAAGATGGCCACGTTCACAATCGAGGACACGACGGGTCATATGGAGTGCATCTGCTTCAAGTACGACGAGAATGCGGAGGCCATCCATGAGGATGCCATCGTGAAGATCAAGGGCAAGTTCGAGCACAGCGACCGCGGCAACCAGATCATGGCGTTCGAGATCGAGGAAATCGAGCTGAACGAAGAGGATGCTCGACCTTCACATCTGCAGCTCAACGTGCCGTCGTGCGAGTTCGACCAGCAAAAACTGTTGCGGTTGAACCGTATCTTGCAGTCGTATCCGGGCCGCGACGGGGTTGTGCTCCTCGTCACGCAGTCCGACGGCCGCCGCTTCCGCGCGGAGCTGCCGGTCTCGGTCGACTCGGGCTCGCCGGTTATGCGAAGCGAGCTGCAGGATTTGTTCGGACGTGGCGCGCTGATCGCATAGAGAGTTTGCTATCGCTGGCCCGGGGATTGACCTCGGGCCAGCGTTTTCTTCTCCCCGATAGCTCATTGCAGGTCGCAGCGCTGCAGGTCGCCCGTGACTTGCCTCAGGTTGCCTCCCTTGGCTCTTCGCAGGTCGGTGCTTCGCGTCCCCCTGGCTCGCCGCAGGTCGCCGAATCTCGCCCCGGGCTCTTTGCAGTTCGCTGTAGCTCGATATGAGGTTCGCCGCCTTATTGCTTGTCGTGTTCGCGCGCAAATGAGGTATCATGCTCAATATGGATAATGTCAAAAACAACATGACGCTTTCGCTTGCCGTCGCCTACAATGGCAAGCCTTTCAGCGGCTTTGCGCGCCAGCCTGGCCAACTTACGGTGCAGGGCGAGCTGGAACATGCGCTTGAGCTGCTGTTCCGCCGCGAGGTTGAAACCACGTGCGCCGGCCGCACCGACGCGGGAGTCCATGCGCGCGCTCAAGCCGTGAGCTTTAATATCTCGCCTGATGAATTGCGTGATCGTACGCTTGAAAGTCTCGCCCGGTCGATGAATGCGCTCACGCATGAGGCCATTGTCGTGCGCTCGGTCGACGAGCGCGAACTCGGCTTCTCTGCCCGCTTCGACGCGACGGAGCGCGAGTACCGCTACTTCATCTGCGTCGAGCCCGCGCCGCCCATTTTCCTGCGCGATTACTCGTGGCATATCTCGAAGCCGCTCGATGTCGAGGCGATGCGCGAGGCGTCCCGCGCGCTCATCGGCGAGCACGATTTCAAGAGTTTCTGCATGGCGGCAAGCGCGGTGGGAAAGCCGACGTGTCGCAATGTGCATGAAATCTCGTTCGCTCAAGAAGAGGTGATGGGGGAGCGGGCCGTCGTCATCACGGTGAAGGGCAACGCGTTTCTCCACTCCATGGTGCGCACCATCGTGGGCACGCTTGTCATGGTCGGTCGCGGCCAGCGGAAGCCCGAATGGGTCGCCGATGTCCTCCAGGCGTGCGACCGATGCGCTGCAGGGGAGAACGCACCTGCAGCCGGCCTCGTTTTCTGGAACGTGAGCTACGACGGCGTAAGGGACCACGGTTGATCATGAGGGAGCGGAAGACGCCTTTTCGCAGCAGGCACGAGTATTACACGTTCGGCGAAGGGTTTCCCGGTTTTAGGGAATCCGACGAGAGCAAAGCTGCGCGCTGGCATTCGGATCTGTTCGAGGAGGCACCCGTATCGGAACCTGAGAATGCGCCTGTTGCCTATACGGGTGATGAGGATTTCTCGACGCGCGGTCGCTACAGCGGAGTTGGCGTAATCGTCGACGAGATAGGGGAGTTCGACCCTGAACCTGTGCGCTGTGGGAGCGCGGGGCCTCTGCCAGGAAAGAATGCGGAATCCGTGCGCCGAGACAGCATGGAGTCTGTGCTGGTCAAGAGCCCCGAACCTGCGCGCCGAGAGAACCCCAAGTCGGTCGCGACTGCAAGTAGCTCCAAGTCGGCCGCCCCTGTGCACAACCCCGAATCAGCGCAATCTGTTGAGGCCAAGCTCGACCTCTCGCTGTTCCGCGAGCTCTATCGAAGCAGAGACGGGCGCCTCGTCTTCTTCGAGCATTGTGCGACCGGCCATCTCGCCGCCGTCGACGCATCGAAGCTCGTGTAAGCTGAGCATCCTCGGCTTCGGGTGCTGTCGACTCATTCCACCGCCCTACGTTTAATCGCACGGACTTAAGCGGGGAGTAATAAGCACGCTAACGAATAACGCCCCTTGCATCGATTGGTCGAGCAAGGGGCGCTGCTGTTCTCGCCGTAGGGACGAATTTGTTAGCGTGCTTCGGGCTTTTCCGGCACGGTGCGATCGACGAAGTAGATCTTGTACCACATGAGGAACATGTACACGATCCAAATCTTGCGCGAGCGATCGGCGCCCGCCTTGTGCTCGTCGAGCAGGCGCACTAGCTCATCGGTGTTGAAGAACTCGCGCGCGATGTCGCCTGTGAACCATTCCTTCACCATGGTGTAATAGCGCTCCTCGCGCAGCCAATTCACGACCGGCACGGGGAAGCCGAGCTTCTCCTTCTGCGCCCAGTCCTTCGGGATGGCGAACTCTGCGGCGTCACGCAGTGTGAGCTTCGTCTGTTGCTCGTTGGCCTTGAGCGACGTGGGGATGGTGGCCGACAGATCGAACACGCGGCGGTCGAGGAAGGGCACGCGCGACTCGAGCGAGTGCGCCATAGACATCTTGTCGGTCTTGAGCAGGATGTCGCCCACCAACCAGAAGTACAAATCGACGTACTGCATACGCGTCGTCTCGTCGAGGTCGGCAACCTCGGCATATACGGGCGCCGTGAGCGATTGCGGGGTGGGGGCGTTGCAACCGCCCTTGAGCAGGCTCGCGCGCTCCTCGGGTGTGAAGGCGACGCCGTTCGCGTTGGTGTAGTACCAGTCCTCGGGCGTCTCGCTTGCGCGCTCAAGATAGTTCGCGCCGCGCAGATGAAGCGCGCGCATCGCATGGGATGCGCCCTTGAGCAGGCCCTTCGGCGCCCAGCTTACCTTCGCGTTGGAGAACGGTGTCTGGTAGATTCGATAGCCTCCGAAGAACTCATCGGCACCTTCTCCGGAAAGCACGGCCTTCACCTGGGTGGCGGCAATCTGGTCGACGAAGTACAGCGCCACGGCGGAAGGGTCGGCGGAGGGCTCGTCCATGTGCCACTGCACGCGCGGAAGGCTTGCCCAGTATTCCTCCTCGCCGATGTACTTGTCGGTGTTAGCGATATGCAGGTCGTCTGCCAGTTCGCGCGCCCAAGAAATCTCGTCGCGCATGGTTTTGCCGCCGGCGCCTTCGGCATTGTTCGCCGCTGCCTGCTTGTAGCACTCGAAGCCCACGGTGAACGTCTTGATGTCGGGGTTCTCCTTGGCCAGGCACGCCGCCATGTAGCTCGAGTCGATGCCTGACGACAGGAAGCTTCCGACCTCGACGTCGGCCACGTTATGGTAGCGCACGCTGTCGCGCATGACCTCGTCGATGGCGCGCGCGGTGTCCTCGCGGTTGCGGCTCTCGTCGAAGTGGTACTCGGGGCGCCAGTAGCGGCGCTCGGTGATGGAGCCGTCGGCGTGCACGGTCATGCAGTGCGCGGGCGCGAGTTTGAAGATGCCCTTGAAGAAGGTCTCCGGCAGCGCGCTGAACTGGAAGCACAGGTACTGTTCGAGCGCTTCGCGGTTGAGCTCGCGGGTGTAGGCGGGGTGTTCCAGAATGCATTTGATCTCGGACGCGAAGATGAACTGGCCGTTTTGCTGCGTGTAGTAAAACGGTTTGATGCCGAAGAAATCGCGCGCGCAGAAGAGCTCGCGAGTCGCGCGGTTCCAGATGGCGAACGCGAACATGCCGCGCAGGCGGTCGAGCACGCCCTCGCCCCATGCGAGATAGCCCGTGAGCAGCACTTCCGTATCGGATTTCGTCTTGAACTGCCAGCCTTGCGTCTCGAGTTCGGCGCGAAGGTCCTGGTAATTGTAGATTTCCCCGTTGAACACGATGGCGAAATCGCCCTTCGCGAGCATGGACTCGGGCGTGCCGCACGGCGTGCCGTCGGGCATGAGCGCGGGGGAGGTGATGGCCGAGTCGTGTTCGCCTGTCGCGCGAACCATAGGTTGGTTGCCGTTCGCCAAGTCGATGAGCGAGAGGCGGCGGTGCCCGAGCGCGATGCCGCTTTCCGCGTCGAGATACTGGCCCTCGCCGTCGGGCCCGCGATGCGCCATGATGTCGCACATGGCCTTGAGCGCGGGGGCGTCAGCGCTGGTCGCTTGGGTGAATCCGCAGATTCCGCACATGCAAAAGCTCCTTCATATCGATGTCGTGCGCTCGCGCGCAGCGATTCTCGTGTGGGTAGGGTTCCATGATAGCGAAAGCGCATGACGTGCAGCCTTCTTCTGCGAAAACTGCGGAAACGCCGCGCAAATGGGCACTAACGGACGGGCGGCTTGGGCGCGGCCGGGGGAGTGGCTTGGGCGCGCATGTCGGGCGTGGAGGCAGTCGTCACGTCGGGGTTCTCGTACACCACACGGGCCTCGGTTTCCGCACGGGCGAAGTCTTCGGCGGTGAGGGCCGATCGGAAGACCACGTCGACCGTGCAGCCGAGGTCCTCGGCGATGAAGCGGCGGAACTGCGCGGCGTCGGCGCGCGAGAACGTGCACCCGACGTCGAGCAGAAGGCAGGCGTCCCCGCCCGTGCGTGCCTGGTCGGAGGCGTAAAGCGAGAATACCGCGACCTTTGCGATGGCATAGCGTGGCGCGACGCGGGAAACGGCGTCGCGGATGGATCCGAAATCGTTCATGAGATGGCTCCTTTGCAGCCTGGTGGGCCTGGTGGTTGCGTAGGGTTCCAGTATATCGCCAATCGCGAAAAGGGACGCGCCGGCGGGGGTCTTTCATAGGTCGAAAAAACGCTCGTTTGTTTGGGCCATTCTCTAACAACACTATTTCGTGATTAACGTGTTAATTCAAATTGTAATGACACTTTATTCTACAAAAAAGTTGTTAGATAATATACTTATTGGATAATCGCGCAAAAGTGTCATTAGGGGCAGTATGCAGTGGCAAGATAAAGGTCAAGGTATTCTGAGGAAGAATCTTTCGGGCGAGTCGGAGTATAGTTCGTTTATTCCCGCCTCGCTTGATACCGTCGTTCCGGTGGAGCTAAGCGAGGAAACCGTCAGATTGCTCAGCGCTTGCTCCCGAAAACTCGGCGAGCTTGAAGGCATGCTGCGTTTTGTCCCCAATGCTTCCATGTATCTTGCGATGTACGTCCGAAAAGAGGCTTTACTTTCAGCCCAGATCGAGGGAACTCAGTGCACGTTCGACGACATTCTCGATCCTGAGAACGTCGAATTGGCTCAACGTGATGTCGCCGACGTAGTTAACTATATTAGGGCAACAGAATATGCTGTGCGGAGAATGAACGAACTACCTCTTTGCATGCGCTTGCTTAAAGAGGTTCATGCGGAATTGCTGTCGGGCATGCGCGGCTCTGAAAAGAATCCCGGAGAGGTTAGGTCGTCTCAGAATTGGATAGGGCCAGCTGGATGCGGCCTGAGAAACGCTGCATATATTCCTCCTAACGTCGATGATATGCATGATGCTTTGGGTGAGCTGGACAAATTCATCAATAGCGATATCGCAATCGATCCAATTGTGAAGGCCTCCCTTGTCCATTATCAATTCGAGACGGTGCACCCTTTTCTTGATGGAAACGGCCGTCTGGGGCGCCTGCTCATCACTCTTTCCCTGATGAATGACGGGGCGCTCAGCGCTGCGATATTCTATCCTTCTTATCAGCTCAAGCTTCGTAGAAGGGAATATTATGAACGCCTGATGGCGGTTAGGGAGAATGGCGAGTATGCGCAGTGGGTCGGCTTCTTCTGCGATTGCCTTCTGGCCAGCGCGGTGGATGCCATAGGCTCACTCGAAAGACTCGTCGATTTGCGAACCAAGAACACGAATCTGATTAATGGAGGATTAGGGCGCTCGGCATCAAATGGCCAGCGTTTTTTGGAGCTTCTTGAGGGCAATCCCATCGTTTATGTGTCTTTTGTCGCAGAAAAGCTTGATATTGCTAGAACCACCGCCGGCAATCTTGTTAAGGATTTCGTTGGACTGGGGATTCTTGTGCAGCGAGAAAAGGGGAAGCAGCGTTATAGGACGTTTCTCTATGAGGATTACTTGAGCATCTTGAGACAAGGTAGCGACCCCTTGTAGGGGGTTGGTAAGAAGGCGGAGCCGATTGGGCAGTGCATCCTATCCCGAAATGCGCGTCGGGCATGGTGGTGGACGTTCGTGTGTTAGATGATGCGCCGGTAAAGCCGTTCGAATCGCTTGAGGGCGTCAGGCGGATGGGCCTCGATTTGGCGAAGTACATGGCGGAGCACGTCTATATGTATTCTTCTGCCAACGCGCGTTGCAAGTTTCGCGTTACGCGGGAGATGATAAGCGACGTCATCGACATGTTCGGTTCGAACGTCGTCTTTAGCGACGAGACCGACGAGCACGTTACCGTAAGCGCCCGCGTGAACGAGCGCGTCATGTGGCAGTTCGCGAAGAATTTTGCCCCTGACGTGCTAATATTGGAGCCGAAGCGCCTGGCTGACCAGGTGTGTGCCGAAGCTGAGCGCACGCTGGCGGCGTATAGGGAACTGATTAGCACGGGAAGTTTATGTAGCAAAGAGAGGATTTCTAATGGAAGAAACTGATCAAAAGAGTTCTGTCCCCCAGGCCACCATCGATGATAAGATCTTCAACTTTGCTTACATCATGGCCATGCGTGATGCGACTCAACAGCAGGCATTCCCTGCGGCAAACAAGAAGCTTCTTTGGGAAAAGGCGGACGAAACCGTTGTTGCGTACCGTCTGCTTAAGGGTTACATCAACGATATCCTTGACAAAGACAAACAGGAGCAAGATTTCTACGAGATTGAAAAGGATATCGAGAAGGCTGTCGATGAGTTCATCAAAACCAACGGTATAAAAAAGGTGACAAAAAAAGACGAACCAGAATCCATCGAAGATGCAGTCTTCACATTCGGAAACGCTCAGAAACTCATCAACATGACCGCCAAGTACATGTTCATTTCTGCGTACCAGGATTCGGACAAAGCGAAGCTCTTCGATCAGTGCCATTGCCCTATGGATGGCATAATGGTGGATAAAGATACCAAGCTCGCAGGAAGGTTGGTGGACGAGGGGGAAGAAGGACTCCGTGCTTCGCTGGAGAATTTCGCATACAAGCGCCCACGTGCCCACGACTGGGCGGCCAAGGACGAAGTCCGTTGGAGCAAGCTGACCCTCGAGAACCGAAAACCATATGAGGGTTTCCAAAAAGTTGTTCGGGCTCTAGCGGAAAGAGAGAGGTTATCCCCGCTTGAGCTCGACTTTTGCGTTTGGGGCAGTGACGAAGATGAAAGATAGTAGCTCCGTGGGCGATTCTACTGCTGGGATTTTTACAGAAATCCCAGCAATGTAGCATCCTCGAAACTCAAATATCGAGCCCATTCGTTTTCATCCTTCGGATCGAACGAGGTCGGGTTTGCACCCAAAAGCCTTGCCGCTCACGTCCGACGCGACGCAAGTCACCCGACCCTTGTCTCACCCCGTTTCGCACTGGGCCTTCTCGCTGTTTCTTCCTGACGCAACCGACGAAAAACCGACGCAAAATCTTTCGTCGGTTTTTCGTCGGTTTTGCTCTATGATAAAAGGCAAAAGAACGCATGAGGGGAAGTGGACACTATGCGAGAGAGTAAGAACCTCGAATTCAAAGAAATGGTTTCCGGCACCTATCTTAAGACGGTAAGCGCATTCGCCAACTATGGAGATGGCGAAATCTTGTTTGGGGTTTCCGATGACGGCGAAGCGGTTGGGCTTGAGGACCCAACGGGAGATTGCTTGAGGATCGAGAACGCAATCAATGACGGTATATCCCCCCGTCCCGATTTCGAAATTGAAGTCGACTCGCGTACTAGCGTGGTGACACTGCGCGTGTTCGAGGGGCCGGAAAAGCCCTATCTTTACCGCTCGAAAGCGTATCGCCGATCGGACACGTCGGCGGTAGAGGTTGATTCGTTCGAGCTAAAACGCCTTGTGCTCGAAGGCTCCAACCTGACCTTCGATGAGGCGAAATCTCCTCATCAGACCTTTTCTTTTAGTTCGCTCGCAAATGCGCTGGAAGAAAAAGTGGGAATCGGTGTGTTCAATGAAGACACGCTAAAGACGCTTGGTCTTCTTTCCGCAAAGGGCGATTTCAATAACGCTGCAGCCCTGCTTGCGGATAAAAACGATTTTCCCGGCATCGATATGGCGCGCTTCGGCCAGGATGTCAACAATATCCTCGATCGAAGTACTTGTGCGGGCCTTTCTGTGCTGGTTCAACTTGCCAGCGCCCTTGAGATGTTCGACCGATATTACTCCTACGAGCGCATCGAAGGCTTCAAGCGCGAGAATCACGAGCGAATCCCCCGTGAGGCTTTCCGAGAGGCTGTTGCAAACGCGCTCGTGCACAGGATGTGGGATGTCTCTGCGCACATCCGCATTTTCATGTTCGATAATCGCGTGGAAATAGTCTCCCCAGGCGGGCTCCCTCGAGGGGTGACAACCGAGGACTACCGCTCGGGGAATCTATCCATCCTCCGCAATCCCGTTCTGGCCAGTGTTTTCTTTCGTCTTGGCATCATCGAGCAGTTCGGCACAGGAATTCGGCGCATCAAGGAAAGCTACGTTAGAACGGGGACAAGACCGCGTTTCGAGATTACGGGGAGCTCAATTACTGTGGTTCTTCCCGTCACGGATGCAGAGCCACTGCTTGATGCCGATGAAAAGGCGATTGTGTCCCTGCTTTTGCCAGGTCGTCTTCTCTCGAGAAGCCAAATCACAGACGCGTGCGGTTTCGGAAGGGACAAGACTTTAAGGGTGCTCAAGCAGCTCGAAAAGAAGAACCTCGTTGTGGTTCAGGGCGCTGGTCGTGGGACTCGCTACGCCAGAGCGTAGATGCTTTCGTGGCACTCCTCATTCGCGGTTTTCTATGGGGAACTTTGGGGCCCAATGGATTTCAGCTGAGTCAAAGCAGCCTATAGGAACCGGTGGTGGTTCCCTCGGTCGACATGGAAGATGCAAAACCGACGCAAAATTTTTCGTCGATTTTGCGTCGGTTACGGCGGGCGGAAAGCCGACGCTCGGTTCCTTCCCTTACGATGCCTTGAAGTTGTAGATCGGCCTCATGACGTCGATGATGTCGACCGCGTCGGCGATGGGGCCGATGATGTCCTCGATGGGCTTGTAGGCGCTCGGCGCCTCGTCGATGGTGCGCTCGTTCACCGAGGTCGAATAGATGCCCTCCATGGCGGTCCGGTACTCGCGCAGGTTGAGCGTTTCCCTTGCCTCGCGACGCGACATGACGCGGCCCGCGCCGTGGGGCGCCGAGTTGTTCCACGCCTCGTTGCCGCGCCCTTTCGCGATGATGGAGCCGTCGCGCATGTTAAGCGGAATGAGCACGGTCTCTCCCGCGTGCGCGGCGATGGCGCCCTTGCGAAGAACCATCTCGTCCACGTCGATGTAGTTGTGGACGGTATGGAACTCCGACGAGGCGTCAAGCCCCGTTCTCGCCAGAATCTCCACCAGCATGCGCACGCGGTTGCGGGCGGCGAAGCGCTGGCAGACGTCAACATCGTGCAGGTAGTCGTCCATGTAGCTGCCGTAGAGCCAGCACAGGTCGGCGGGCGCGTCGGGTCCGGCATCCTTGTATTGCGCTGCGAGCTTCTTGAGCGCCACCTGGACCTCGTCGCGGCGCCCGGCCGACTTGTACGCGTCGATGAGCTCCCGCTTGCGCTCGAAGAAGCCCTCCTTGCCGCTGTGCAAATCGACGGCGAGGCCTTGGTAGTAGTTCGCCACCTGCAGCCCCAGGTTGCGCGAGCCTGAGTGGATGACCAGGCGCTGCATGCCGTCGGAAGCGACGTCGATCTCGATGAAGTGGTTGCCGCCGCCGAGGGTGCCCAGCGAGCGCTTGAGGCGCTTGACGTCCCTGAGCTCGCGGTAACAGCGCAGCTCCTCGAAGTCGAATTGCTCCTTGCGCCCATCCCAAACGCGAGCACCCGAGGGGATCTCGTGGCACGCCTCGTCGAAGGCGGGCAGGTCAATGGGCTTGTGGCCCAGGTCGGCCGTGAGCATGCCGCATCCGATGTCGACGCCCACGAGGTTGGGTACCACAGCGTCCGTGACCCGCATCGTGGTTCCGATGGTGCAGCCTATCCCGAAATGCGCATCGGGCATGATGGCGGTGTTTGCGCCCTCCGCAAACGGCATGCCGAGCATCGTGCGGATCTGCTCGACGCACGCGTCCTCTATGTTCGTCGCGTAGCACGCTGCCGTGCCGTGCGTTCCCTCAATTGTGAACATGGCAATCCTTCCTGCTCCTTGGCGGCTCCTAGGAGTCTGGCGTGATGCATCATAGGCGCTTCCCTAGGAAGCGGTTGTCCCTTCTTTCGTACACGCTATTTCGCAATACGGTCAGGTTGTCCTAGCGCGAATCGCATTCTTGGCGCTAGGCCTTCCCCCGAACACTTTCAGGAGGTGCTTCTTTGGAAGAGGGGTCTTGTTCGTCAAGCCATCGGCTTCGTGAGTTGTGTGGTGGTGGGGAAGGGAAGGGGCTCGGCGGCGCGACACTTCCGGGCACAATTAGTGCAGCGATTCGGGAAGAATTCGGCACGAAAACCGAGGTATCCCACGACGGGGGCTTCATTTCTGCGCTCCATCGCGGGTTGCTTTTCGGTCGCGGGAAGAATTCCCAGGTCAGCGCATCGCCCAATTCGAGGGCGACCCACGACTCGTGGCTTCCCCGTGGGATACCTCGGTTTTCGTGCCAAGATTTGCCTTGGGGGCTGAACTATTTCAGACTCGCACGCCATTCCGATTCGGAAGAGCAACTTGCCCTTCCGAGCGTTCGCTTTTCCTGTTTATTACCGGAAGCGACCCCTTATGGCTATCGCGCTGCAATTCTTCGTATGCCTTGCAATCTCGATGCTTCCTCGAGTATCCCGATAAGCTCATCAGCCTGGTAGTACGCTCCTCGTTTCGCATTGCCCATCTTCGAAAGGATACCTCTCTCGCAAGCGGTCTCTATAAGAGTGCGTGCCGCTCGGTCGGTGATGGCGAGACGGTTGGCGACATATGCGGCGTTCACGACAGGCTGTTCGACGAGAAGCTCGGGTAAACCGTGGGACGCCGATCCTGCGCGGTCGGTGTTCGAGGCACGCCATGCGCTCAACACATCGTCCACGTCGTCGGCGATGCGCAAACCGATGACGACGGCAAGCTCCAGAGCATCGACAAAGCAGGCGATTATTGGCTCAATCTTTCCGACGTGGTAGGCGTCGAGCGCTTTCATGTACCGTTCAACGTCATACAGCAGGCCCGCTGAGACGGGCAGGGTTGAATGCATCAGGACTTCGTCGTTTGCAAGCATGCGATGCACGAGCGCTCTGCCAGTGCGGCCGTTGCCGTCCGTAAAGGGGTGGATTGTCTCGAACTGCGCGTGGAAAATCGCTTCTTTGGCCACGGGAGGAACGTCCTCCCGCACCCCGAACTCAATTAGGTCGTTGATGTAGTCTGGAACGCGACTTGCGTGAGGGGGCACGAACGACGCTCCATGCGGGCTGTAGGGCGTGCCACCGATCCATACCTGCTCGTCTCGCAGTCCCTCCCACTCGGAGGTTTCTGCCATGAGCACGTCATGGATGCTGCAGATAGAATCGATGCTCACGGGTCCACTTTGCCGCAGAGCCTCGCGCATGGCGGCGACGTTGCCCGCGATGAGGAGCGCATTCGTAGGCGCCTTGTCGGAAAGTTCTGCGAGTGCCACATTGCGCACGCTCGATGTGAGCCTCTCAATCTGGGAGCTCGATGAAGACTCGCTTCTTAAAAGGAGGGCTGGAAGGTTCCAATCGCGCGCATTCTGGGCTTCGTCGAAGCGCGTTACGGCAACTTCGACATCTGCAATCCGCCGCTGAATCTCAGGAGACAGGTTGACCGTCAGTTGGGCAATCTTTGCTGGGAGCGCAGCCTCATATGTCGGCAAAATCTTGCGTCTGCGACTCTTGGGTATGAACGCGAGCTCGTCGTAATCCCTTTCCCATGCGCATGTCTCATAGGCTACACTCGGCCACATGACTTACTCCTTGCGAATTCAATGCCGATTCTGCTAGTTTTACGGAAGTGAATCATAGTACACTTCCGTAAAACTAGCAATAGATGTCATCATTCGTGTGCCTCTTGTGATTGCAGATGTTTCTTCGTTTGACGAGGCCGGCGCTCAGCTCGTCCGGCTGGATGCTCACTTCCAAACAGATTGTCGAGCCCGCCGAGCGCGTTTGCATCACGTTCTCCCATTCCCTCGCATGAGAGTCCTAAAGGGAATGTGGCGAAGTGTGGCGGCGGGGGAAGGGAGGGGCTCGACGTCGCGACCCATCTGGGCGCAATTGGTGCAGCAATTCAGGAAGATTCTGGCACGAAAACCGAGGTATCCCACGACGAGGGCTTCATTTCTGTACTCCATCGCGGGTTGCTTTTCGGTCGTAGGAAGAATCCCCGGGTCAGGGCCTCGCTTAATTCGAGAGTGACCCACGACCGCGCCTTCCGCGTGGGATACCTCGGTTTTCGTGCCAAGATCTGTCTTGAGGGCTGTACTTTTTCGGGCCGCTGTCCACTGCATTCGCTCAGCAAGCAGGCTTGTCCAAGAGTGTTGAATGCTGTCCCCGCTATATCGGGGGTTCGTCCGATTGTTGGAGGCTCGCGTTCCCAACGCCGTTCCCGGACTCTTGGAGAGCGTTCAAAGTGCGTCCAAGAAGCTATTTTGGCAGGCTTTCCTCGTCGAGCAGAAAATCGAACACGGACATAGTCAGAATCCCCTCGTTGTCGTAAGTCGGCTTCACCACATCGCGCACGAGCACGATCTTGCTGAAACTGTCGGGTACTTCGCGAAGTGGGGCCTTTTCCTGGCGTGTCTTCTCCTCATCCGGCAAGTGAAGCGCCGACTGTATGTAATAGCGCCGGGAACCTAGATTCGCGACGAAATCCACCTCGAGTTGCTTGCGCACTACCTTGCCGTCGACGCGCCTAGCCTTTGCGACAGAGCCGACGTCGACGGAAAAGCCCCTCGCGCGCAGCTCGTTGTACACGATGTTCTCCATGATGTGGGTCTCCTCGACCTGCCTGAAGCCTAGTCTCGCGTTGCTCAGGCCGATGTCCTCGAAGTAGTATTTCTTAGGACTCCCGATGTACTTGCGTCCCTTGACGTCGTACCGGCGGGCCTCTTCGATGAGGAAGGACTCCTCAAGGTAGCTGATGTAAGTGGAAATGGTGTTCGCGGTGATCTTCGAGTTCAGAACGCTTTTGAAGGTCGCCTCGATTTTGGGTGGGTTGGTGAGCGAACCGATGGAGGATGCCAGCACGTCCACGAGGTCTTCGAGCTCTTGGGTCTTTGCCACCTTGTTCCTGGTCACCACATCCTTCAAGTATGTCTCGGAGAACAGGCGCTCTAGGTAGCGTGACTTTTGCTCGTCCGTGCGCATGCCAAGAAGAAGGGGCATGCCTCCGAAGACGACATACTCGGCCCAACCCTGGTATTTGTCTCCCTCAAAGCCTTGCATGAATTCGGAGAAGGACAGTGGTCGCACTCGGACCTCGTCTCCTCGTCCGCGAAACTGCGTCATGACGTCAGAGGACAGCAGTTTGGAGTTGCTGCCTGTCACATAGACGTCGACATTTCGCATGCGCAGCAGGCCGTTGAGCACACCATAGAGGCGAGAAGGCTCGTGCCCGCGCAGCTCCTCGTCGGAGATCGCGTATTGCACCTCGTCGAGCATGACGTAGTATCGCGACGTCTTATTCGCTATCTTGGACTTCAAGTAGCTGTCAAGCACACCCGGGTCGCGCAGGCCCCTGTTCGCCTCCTCGTCCAATGCAACCTCTACGATACGATCGTCGCCGACCCCTAGCTCGTTTCTGAGGTAGTTGCCGAAGAGTTCGAACAGCAGATATGTTTTGCCGCACCGTCTGACGCCCGTGATTACCTTGATCATCCCGTTGTGCATTCTGTCTATCAGATTGTTTAGGTATCTATCCCTGGGCACTTCCATGTCTGCCTCCCTCAAATTTTCATTTAGTGATTATGTCACATGTTGCATTTTCGCTCAATGTGAACCCATGGTGCGATCCAATTCGGTCATGGAGTGTTTGACAATCAGGAACGTTCGCGGCGCAACGGTCGTTCCCGTCCGTCAGGCATAAAAGTCGCTTCAGACCTTTGCGCTGAAGGTGGCTGTCGGGAAAGCGTTAGCTGTTGGAGTGAAAGCTGATTCGAGTCCAGCCTTTCTGAATGTTCGTCATCGCCACAACGACGTGTGCGCTGTAGCGGCCTTTGGGGCGCTATCTTTTCGCGGGCAGGCGCGATAGACAATTAAACGATTCTCGATACTCTGACGATAAAAGCGATAATGCCGATAATCGCGAAAGGCCAGGTGGGATTGTGGAGGGAAAGAGCCAAGTCCAAAACTAACCCGTTCTAGTCAACGGCAAACGCTGATCCACCTGTGCCTGCCGGGCCCAATCAAAGATTGGGCAGAAGATAATCCCTAGTATTTCTGGGCTTCCTTGAGCGCTTTGAGGTAGGTGGCGTAGTGCTCTACCCGGTGGGCATCGCTTGCGAGGTAGTCGACCAGCCCGTTCTTGAGCAGCGCCGTGGCGGTGCGCCGGCGCGGGTTGAAGATGCCTACTTCCACGAAGTTCGCGGAAAGCTGAAGCCGACAGCCCATTTCCCTCATCTCGCGCGCGACGTCGATATCCTCCTGCACGGGCTTGTAACGCTCGGGGTGGGCGATCACGATGTCGACGCCCTTGCCCTGGATGGAGTAAATCGCGCGCTGCCAGTTCGCGGGCAGATGGCTGCTTGAGAACTCGAGCAAAAGCAAGTTGGTGCCCTCGATGCAGAGGCTGGGCGCGGCGTCGAGCCCCATGTCGGCGAGCTTCTTCCAGTGGACCTCATATCCCAAGCTCAGGCGCACGCCGTTCTTCTCCGCATGCATTTTGAAGGCCCGATAGCGCTTTGCGATAAGCTCTGCGTCGAAGTCGGAGTGCTTGCAATGGGGGGTGCACACGATGTGGTCGATGCCGGCGTCCCGCGCGGCAAGCAACATCTGGTGGGACTCCGCCGGCGTGCGCGAGCCATCGTCGACCCCGTTTAAGATATGGCAATGGATGTCGAACACGCCCTCTCCTTTCCCACGCTGCCTCGCTGCCTGCTCGCTTACCGCACGCTCGCTTGCCGCACGTGCCCGTGCCCGCTCTCTTGTCGAGCACGGCGGCCCTATTTCTCGCTTCCCACCTCGTGATAGTACACGTTAAGAACCGTCTCGTACACGTTCGTCTTGTCCAGGTAGAACTCCGCGAACTTGTCCCCCTGCTGCATGGTGCCCTGAAGGGTGGTCATGTCGACCGACGTGATCCCTGTCGCCAGGACGGAGCTTGCCAGGTAGCTGAACTCGTTGAGCCCCAAGTTTGTCACGGCATAGTTCGAAGCCGTCGTGTATAGGTTGACCAGCGTCCCGACGTTACCCTGGGCACTCGAGAGCGCCTGCTTGCAGAAGGCTTCGACGAACTGCGACTGGCGCGCCTGACGGTCGAGCGACGAGGTCAGCACCGATGTGTCGCGCCACTGCACGTACTTGAGTGCGTTGCTTCCGAACAAAACGGTCGGCTCGCCCTCGACGATGTTGGTGTTGGGAATCGACTGCGTCGGGGTCAGCGACACGCCACCGATGGCATCCGCGAGCGCGCCTACGCCGTCCATATCAAGCGAGAAGTAGTAGCTCACGGGCATGTTGTACAGCACGCGCGAAACTGCGGAGGCGGTGTATTGGCTGCTCAGCTCACCGCCGTCACCGTACGCGTAGGCCAGGCACAGCTGCATGGTCGACATGCCGGTGAAGGTGTCTCCCATGAACTCGCCCACCTCGACCATAGAATCGCGCGGGATGCCGATCCCCGTCGTCTCGCCGGTGTCGAGGTTCACGGCGAGCACCATGATGGCGTCCGCCTGCCCGACGCTCTTGCCCGGCACGACCTCCTCGGTCTGGCGGTCGTAGCCTATGACGGCGACGGAAACCATGTTCTCGTTCAGCGCGTACGTCTTCCCGTTGTACTCGACGGTGCGGCCCTCGTCGTAGGTCACGGCGCTATCGTCCGCCTGGATGTCATCGGCGGTGTTGGCCTGCTTCACGGCGCTCTCGCCAGACTTCATGAAGGCGAAGGCGGCGATGGCGATGACGACCGCAATCGCCACGAGAATCCCCACGACGATAGCGACGCGCTTCAAGATTTTCTTGCGACGCGAATGATGGCGCTTCTTCTTCCTGATGAGGACTTCTTCCTCCATCGTCTGGGCCCCCTCGGGAGTCGCGGGCGCCGGTGTCCCCTCGAACGCCTCGGGGGTCGCGGGTGCCTCGGGGGTCGGGGTGGTGCCGCTGCCCGCCTCATCCAGGGCGTTGTCTTTCGTTTCGCTCTCTTCCAAAGTGCTTCGTCTTTCGCGCTAGTAGGTCGGTTGGTCGCTGACGAGAACTCCCGTCACGAGGTATCTTCTCACGATGTGGTTGGAATCACCGGTGCAGGTGCTCAGCTGCACGATTTTATCGCTTGAAGTGAGCGTTGTTCCCTCGCGCACGTTCTCGACGAGCGAGTCGGGGCTGAGTACCGAGTCGAAGTACTGCTGGACGATGGTCGGGTCGGAGAAGTTGAACGAGTTCAGGATGTGGCGGTTGTCGTACTGGTAGGCGGCAATCACGCGGTAGGTGAGGATGTGCCCGTCGGTGTAGAGGTACATGTCCTCGTGGGAGTCGAAGAAGTCCTTGTTCTCGAAGCGGTGCAACGTGGTGAACATGGTTCCCTGCACCAGGTTGTGCCCGTAGACCACCGTGACGGGGTCGGAGAAGTCGGTCTTGTTCGCCAGCTGCGTGTAGATGGCGCCCTCCTCGGACCATTCGCCGTCCTTGTTGTGTTTCAGGTAGAACGTGTCATCGGTCGGATGCTGCACCACCGGGTAGTTCACATCGGTCCCGGGGATGTAGATCCAGGCGTAGATGTCGGGGTTCTCCAGGCGAAGCGACGCGAAGTCAATGGGGTTTTCCACCCGCGGGTCCGCGGCATCTTGCGAGGTGGTGGGGGCTTCTGGCTCGGGGGTTGCGGCTGCCTCCTCGGCCGATTTTGCGATCTGGGCGTTCTGCCACACGAGGTACGCGCCGCCGGCGATTGCCGCGCACACCAGGACAACGAGCAGCACGACGAGCGCCGTAATCTGTGGGCGTTTCTTGCGGGAACCGTCGCCCGTGCCCGATGCGTCGGTGCTCGGCGCCTTCGCGTGCTTGGGGGTTGTGCCCTCTTCAATCGGTTTCGTCTTGTCGTTTGCCATGAGTTCCTTACAATGATGCTGGTCAGCGATCTGCTGGCGGCACTGCTCGTGTGGATTGCCGCCAGCGCGGCCAGTGTGGGTTGCACGCGCCACCGCCTGAGCAAACCGCCCGTGCGATCCGCCCTTTCCGCTGGCCGAGTGCCTCTTTCCCGCAGGGCGTTTGAAAGCATGACGGGAAGCCGAAGCGGGCTTCCCGTCATGGGCGCTGCGTTAGATCCTCGTGTTCTTGTGACGTGGTGTGCGACCGTCGGCACGGCGTGGCACTGCCGGCTTGAAGGCGCCCCGCGGGAACTGCTCGTCGGCGCTCGCTCGAGTGGCCCTCTGTGGGCTTGCAGCTGAGGGCATGCCGGCGCCCGCATTCACGTTCGAGCTCACACCTGCGCCCACACCCGCGCCCGAACCTTGCCTCCGTGGCCGTTCGCCGCTTTCTCTGCGTTCTGCCTGCTTGGGATCGATGCCGGCCTTGCGCGCCCATTGGCCGATGTCGTCTGCGGCCAGATCGCGCGCGTTGGGGTTCTCCATCAGCTGCTTTTCGCGGTCCTTGCGAGAGACGCGCTTCCCCTCGGAGTTGTAGTAGGCGTAGTAGTAATCGCTGTTCGCCTCTTCGCGCGAGAACGTGATGACCGATCCCAAGATGCGCGCGTTGGCTGCCTTGAGCTGTTGCACGCCGGCGACGACATCGTCGCGCTTCGCCGCGCGCTCGCGGATGACGTACAGCGTGCCGTCGACCAGGTTCGATATGATGGCAGCGTCAACGAAAAGCCCGATGGGGGGCGAGTCGAATATCACGTAGTCGAACATCTCGCGCAGCGTGTCGACGAGCGCCGTGAAGCGCTTGGTCGAAAGGACGTCGGGAGGGGAGGGGATGTTCGGCTCGGAGTCCATGAAGTACAGGTTGGGACGGTCGGTCGGGTAGATGGCGCTTTTGAGCGGCGCCTGTCCGACGAGCACGGAATACAAGCCGCACTCTGTGTGGATGCCCAGAAGCCCCGCGATGCAGCGGCGGCGCATGTCGGTGTCGACGATGAGCACCTTCTTGCCCGAGCTGGCGATGGCGCACGCAAGGTTGGTGCTGACTTGGGTCTTGCCCTCGTTCATGCCCGTCGAGGTGACCACGATCGTCTTCACCTTCTCGTCGATAGAGACGAAGCGGATGTTGGCGAACAGCGTCTTCGAGGCGTTGCTCAGAAGCGGATTTTGGAACTGGCTGGGGCGCTTGCGGTTCTTCTTGGCCATGTTACCTCGCCTTCTTCGGCTTGGGCATGCGGCCGAGGACAGGAATCCCCAGCAGCTCTTCGGCGTCGTCGCCCGACTTCACGGTGGTGTCCAGCATGTCCTGCAAGACGATGATTGCGATGGCGACGAACAGCCCTGCGAGCAGGGCAACCGCGGTGTACATGACGCGGTTGGGGCCGGAGGGATTTTCTGGCACGCTCGCTCGGTCGATGATGTTCACGGCGTCGAGCTTCATCGCGTCGATGGCGGCCTTCGAGGTGCGGTCGGCGAGCTCGTTGGCCACGCTCGCGGCGCCTTCGGGGCTTTTGCCCGTTACGGTGAGCGTGATGACGCGGCTCGTGGTGTCGGAGGTTACCCCCACATCGAAGCCCTTGAGGTCGCTCATGCCGAGTGAGGAGTTGGAGGAGCTCGACGACGAGACGCGCGTCGAGCTCGAGGCTATGTTTGGGATCGGCGGTCGCGATGGGAAGTGAGCAGGTGGAAGCCGCGCAGGGCGGGATGCTCCCTTGCAGCGGCGACGAGCCATTTGCCGACAACGGACCGAGCGAAGCTACGGTTGCCGGCGCGCTGCCGCGCGAGCTTCAGCAGGATGCTTCTGTGGCTGCCCGCGATGCGCTTTGCGCCCGATACGGATCGATCCGCGTGCGCGTATCCTACGCCGGCGAGTGCAGCATCGAGGAGGCCGTGTCGCGCTACCTGGCTGCGCGCGAGAACGTGCGCGACGTCATAGGCGAGGAGCTTGCCTGACGCGATTCGACCGGCATCGGCAAACACTCCATCAACCCTGAGATTTCCGCCTTCGCCGGCGCAGAGCTGCTGAAGGCGTGGTACGATTGCGTCAGACGCATACAAGAGTCCTCGGCGTCGGTTGTTTTCTTGGCGGGAAGCGCAGCGCATCCCGAGGACATCTCAGAGCCTCCTGGTGCACGTACACATATGTGCAAAAGGAGGCCTTTTCATGCCCAGAACCAAAACGCCAAAATCAGCGGCAAGGGTTTATCGCGCCGCTAGCTATGCCAGGCTCTCCGTCGATGACGAGAGCTACGGCACCAGCGGCTCGGTGCTCAACCAGCATGCCATGATCCGCGACTTCGCCGACGCGAACGGCGGCCTGAGCATCGTCGCCGAGTACTCCGACGACGGTTTCTCGGGCTCCACCTTTGAGAACCGCCCCGGCTGGGGCAGCCTACTCGCTGACGTGGAGGCCGGCAGGATCGACTGCATCGTCGTCAAGGACCTGAGTCGCCTCGGCCGCAACTACCTGGACGTGTCGCGCTACCTGGACCAGGTGTTCCCGGCGCTCGGCGTGCGCGTGGTGGCCATTGTTGACGGCTACGACTCCGCAGCCGAGAAGACGCCGGCCGACGCGCTGATGCTGCCGGTGAAGAACCTCTTCAACGATATGTACTGCCGCGACGCCTCCGCCAAGACCAAGGCGTCGCTTTCCGCCAAGCGCCGCCGCGGCGAGTTCGTTGGCGCCTTCGCCCCCTACGGCTACGCCAAGGGGTCGGGCCCCGACCGTGGCAGGCTTGTGATCGACCCGGAACCCGCCGGTGTTGTGCGCGGCATCTTCGATGCGCGCATCGGCGGCCTGAGCGCCGCCGGCCTTGGCGCTCGCCTCGTG